>Ga0210334_10756717_pt1 | contig 24641 bp, 26 predicted proteins | sample S306metaT_FD_164440 | JGI IMG/M metagenome (GOLD analysis project Ga0210334, IMG submission 164440) | Metatranscriptome of estuarine sediment microbial communities from the Columbia River estuary, Oregon, United States - S.306 (Metagenome... | ecosystem: Environmental > Aquatic > Marine >... | reverse complement strand
CTCCCGCCGCGCCGCCTCGATAATCACCTCGTCGAGGTCAGCGCCGGGTTCCTCGTCCCCGGCTTCGCGCCAGGCCCGGGTCAGCTTCGATCCGCCGCGGAGGTGTTTTTCCAGTTCGTCGTCGGGCTCAGGCATCCGCGTCTCCCAGTTCCCGCCGCAGCCGCGCCACGGCATAGCGCAGGCGGCTTTTGGCGGTTTCAAACCCCACGCCCGTGGCGGCAGCGATCTGCTCCAGGGTAAGCCCGCCTTCCTCGTGCATGAGGAACGCTTCGCGCTGGGCTTCGGGCAGCGCTCCCAGGGCCGCCAGCAGGCGCCCGGCCTGCTCCCGCCGCTCCAGCTCCCGCCCCGGCTCCAGCCCGCGGGGATCGGGCAGGGCCTCCTCGTCGGGACAGTCGGGATCCTCGAAAGAAACCGGCACGCGGCCGCGGCGGCTGCGATAGTCGTCAATGAGCCGGTTGTGGGCCAGGCGATAGAGATAGGTGGCGAACTTCGCCGCGGGCTGGTAGCGCCGCCGCGCATGGATAAGGTTCACCCACACGTCCTGGAACAACTCCTCCGCCCGGCCTCGCTCGCCCGTCTGGCGCAGCAGGTAGCGGTACAGGCCGCCGCGGTGGCGCTGGTAAAGGGCCTCGAAGGCGGCGGCATCTCCATCGCGGTAGCGCAGCATCAGCGCCTCGTCGGTGATCTCACGATCCATGCCGCCCATAGTGTAGTCGAGACGCCCGCCCGAAGGCGACGGCGGGAACCTCCCAGGCCCGTCCCCGGTCAGACTTGAGGTTTGCCGCGGGGAACTTTCATGCACTGGCTCTACCTGGTGGTGGCGGGGTTGTTCGAGATTGGCTGGGCCATCGGCCTCAAGTACACCGACGGCTTCACGCGCCTTTGGCCCTCGCTGCTGGTAGTGGCGGGCATGGCGGTGAGCTTCTTCCTGCTCGCCCTGGCCGCCAAGGAGATCCCCATCGGCACCGCCTACGCGGTCTGGGCCGGCATTGGCGCTGCAGGAACCGCCATTCTCGGCATGATCCTTTTCGGCGAATCCCGGGACCTGCTTCGGGTGGGGCTCATCTTCACCATCGTGATCTGCATCGTGGGGCTGAAGGTCCTCGGCATCCGCGAGGACCTGGCCTCCTGAGAACCGATCAACGGGGCGGGTCGGGCACGAAGCGGGCGGGGAACGGCTGCGGGTTGCGGGGCGGGATCTGCTCCCGGATGACGCCCTTGGCCAGCAGATTGCGATGGCTGTCGTAGTAGAGGGCGATCACCTGGTCGGGTGAAGCGGACTCGCGCTCGAACTCCACGTAACGGGCCGGCGAGCGCTCGCTGCGACCGTGACCGGTGCCCAACTCCTGTTCCTCCGCCTTGGCGCTCGGCGCCTGGGCTCGGGCGGCGGAGTCGGCGGCGCCGGACTCCCGCTCCCGGCTCAGTTTTTCCGGGGGCGGATTCCATTTCTCCCGGAACGCGGCGACCCCGATCACCCCCACGTTCTCCGGTCGCCCGGTACGCGCGGCGTAGGAGTGCTCCAGCTCCGTGAAGTAGAAGGCGGCGGTGCGCTGGAGGCTCTTGCGCCAACCCTGGATGCGCAGCGTCTCCCGGGGTCCCAGCACATAGCCGCTCTGGCCGTAGGAAGCGCTTTCGCCGTTGACCACGTTGACGCCGTCCACGGAAACCACCGCCAGCACCCGCTGGCCGGTGCGGTTGCGGAGCACGATCTGGTACTCGTTGCCCGGCTTGCCTTCCACGAAGTTCATCCCCTGATGAAGGTAGGTCTGGAGGATCCGCCCCTGCTCGCGGTCATAGACCTCCACGTCCACCAGGCGGGAGCCCGCGAGGGCGCTTCCGCAGCCCGAGAGTGCCGCCAGCAGCAGGAATTTGATCACAGCTTTCATGTTGCTCTCCTTTGAAGGTCGGTTGTGACATCCCTTTAAACGGAGCCGGGTTCCAAACGGGGTTAATCCTCGGGAACCATCCCCCGTCCCCGGCGGTCAACCCGCGACGCAACCATGGATAAAGCCGCCACCGCCCGCATCGAACTGGCGCTCCGCTGGGAAAGCCCTGGAGCCTTTCATCAGGACCGCCTGTTCCTGTCCAAGGTGAACCTGTGGCGGGACCTGTTTCCCGGCACCCTGGGCAAAGCCCTGACGGCCGAAGCCGGGGCCCGGGCGGCCCAGAGCTTCGCGGCCGGGGAACTGGTTTCGCAGCACACCAAGGACCAAGTGCATCGCATCCGGCGGGAGCAGTTTCAGCCACGCTGGCGTGGCAGCGCTCCGGTCGAACCCCGCGTCGGGCGTTTTTATCCGCGCGGGTTCCTGGCGGAAATCCCGGGCACGTTTCCCCAGGACCGGTGCCCGTTCCGGCTGCTGGACGCGGGCGCCGACACGCTCTTCGTGGACCTCAACCACCCGATGAGCCAATCTCCCTTGGCGGTCGAGGCTACCCTGCTGGGAATGGATCCCCGGCGCGAGGAGCGCGGTGGACGTTGCGCGGACCTGGCCGAGGAACTTGCCCTGAACGGTCCCGGCATGCAGGCGGCCCTGCCCTGGCGGGACACGGATTTCCTTGCGGGAAATCCCTTCGCCCGGGAGGACAGCCGCGACGACGCCGAGTTCTATGCCGAGCCGCGCCTGGTCAATCACCTGGACGCCACGGCACTGGCCCAGGTGCGCGCCCTCTACGGGCGGTTTCTGCGCCCCGGCATGAGGGTCCTGGACCTCATGTCCAGTTGGACATCTCACCTGCCCAGGGAATTTGAGGGCCTCGAGGTCACGGGGCTGGGCATGAACCGGGAGGAGCTGGAGAAAAATCCTCGCCTCTGCCGGCGGGTGGTTCATGACCTCAACAGCAGGCCTTTACTGCCCTTCGATGACGGCGCCTTCGATCTCGCCCTGTGCACGGTATCGGTGGAGTATCTGACGTGGCCGCTGGAGGTGTTCCGCGAGGCAGCCCGGGTGCTGCGGCCAGGCGGCGTCTTCGTGCTCACTTTCTCCGAGCGCTGGTTTCCGCCCAAGGTGGTGCGCATCTGGACCGAGCTCCATCCCTTCGAGCGCATGGGGCTGGTGCTGCACTATTTCCGCAAGGCCGGCGGTTTCGATCAGCTTAACACCGAGTCGGTGCGCGGACTGGACCGCCCCGCCGACGACAAGTACTCCGGCACCCTCGCCTTTTCCGATCCGGTTTACGCGGTCTGGGGCGTACGCGGCCCGCAACCGGCCGTGGGCGCCCGGTGAGCCGGATCCTGGTCTTTGGCGCCACCGGTTACATGGGCACCCACCTGGTGCCCCGGCTGGCCGCCGAAGGCCATGCCGTGCGGGCAGCGGCACGCCATCCCGGGCCGCTGGCGGGACGCGGCTGGGAGGGCGTGGAGCTTTTACAGGCCGACGCCCTCAAGCCCGACACCCTGGGGCCTGCCCTGGAAGGCATGGACATTGCCTACTATCTCGTGCATTCCATGGCGGCCGGCCCGGCGTTCGAGGGCATCGACCGGACTGCGGCGGGCAATTTCCGGGATGCCGCGGCGGTTTCCTCCCTGAAACGAATCGTCTATCTGGGAGGACTGCAGCCGGCGGGGGACGCCTCCACCCACCTGCGCTCCCGCAAGGAGACCGGCGATATCCTGCGCCAGGGGCCGGTCCCGGTGACGGAATTGCGGGCGGGCGTCATCGTGGGCCAGGGCTCCGCCGCCTTCGAGGTGATCCGCGACCTGGTATTTCACATCCCCCTGATGGTGACGCCCCGGTGGGTCCGTTCCCGGTCCCAGCCCATCGCCCTGGGCGACACCCTGGAGTATCTGGTGCGGCTTCCCGGAATCGCCGAGGCGGCGGGAAAGATCTACGACGCGGGCGGGCCCGAGATCCTCACCTACGAGGACATGATGCGCCAGTTCGGCGAGCTGGTGGGCCGGCGGCCCGCGGTGGTGCCGGTGCCGGTGCTGACGCCGAAGCTCTCCTCCTACTGGCTGGACTTCGTGACCGCGGTGCCCACGAACATCGCCCGGGCGCTGATCGAGGGCCTGAGCCACGACGTGCTGGCGGACGACCGGGATCTGCGGGCGCTGGTACCCCTGCGGCTGATGACCTATCGCGAGGCGGTCAAGGCCGCGCTGGATGCCGAGCGGGAAACCGCAAAGCCGGTGAAGTTCGTGGAGGGCTCTTCCCATTTCCGCCGCCAGCGGCCCGATGTCGCCTACTACGCCAAGCGCGCGGGGGCGTCCCAGTCCTGCCGCGCGTCACCAGAGGACGTGTGGGCGGTGGTCTCGCGCTTCGGACGGGACGACGATTTTCTCGCCCTCAGCGCCCTGTGGAAGATCCGCGGCTGGATGGACAGCGCCGTCGGGGGGCCGGGCAACCGGAGCCTGCGGGTATCCGAGCCCCTGGCCGAGGGGGACATCATCGACTACTGGCGGGTGGTCTGCGTCGATCCGCCCCGCCGCCTCACCCTGCTGGCCGAAATGAAACTGCCCGGCTCCGGGGTGCTGGAGTTCGAGATCTATTCCGAATCCAGTGGCCGGACCCGGTTCAGCGTCACCGCCTATTTCCATCCCGCAGGCGCTCCCGGCCTCATTTACTGGACCGCCTTCAAGGCGGTCCACGACGTGCTGTTCGACAGCATGGCGCGGCAGATCGCCCGCCGCGCTGAAGCGCGCTCGGCCCGGCCCTGACCGGGCCAGGCCGACTGGCGCGGCGTACAATCCCGCCATGGCGGAACGGCGCTCCATCGAGTTCTTCGAAACCCAGTTCCAGCGCCAAGTGCGCGAGGGAGACTTCGCCCTCAATCCTTTCGAGAAACTGGCCCTGGAATTTGTTCGCGGCCAGGTGCTGGAATTCGGCTGCGGCCTGGGCAACCTCGCCCTGGAAGCCGCGCGCCGGGGATGCGCGGTGACCGCGGTGGACGCAGCTCCCTCCGGAATCGGCCACCTGCAGGCCCGGGCCGCGGCCGAGGGACTCCCGGTTCGCGCCTTGGTCGCGGATTTCGACTCCTGGCACATCGACAGGGACTACGACACGATCATCGCCATCGGGCTGCTCATGTTCTTTCCCCGGGGGTCGGCGCTGAACATGCTGGAGGAGATCAAGGCCCGCGTCGTCCCCGGCGGCACCGCCGTGGTGAACGTGCTCACCCAGGGCACCACCTTTCTCGGCATGTTCGAGCCCGGCCACTACTGCCTGTTCGGCGCTGACGAGCTCCGCCGCGCCTTTGCCGGCTGGGACATGCTGGTGGACCGCGCGGACACGTTCCCGGCCCCCGGCGACATGCTCAAGGTGTTTTCCACGGTGGTTGCCCGAAAGCCCCTGGCATGAGAGGAACCGGGATGACACGGCAGGCCGCTTCCCGCCTTTTGCAGGCGCTCGCGCTGGCGTTGCCCCTCGCCCTGGGCGCCGCGTCCCTCCCCGCCCAGGAAAGAAGCGTCGCGCCGGGCATCAACCGCCATTATGAAAATGCCGATTTCTCCCGCTGGCAGCGCTCGTTCGAGTCCCCGGGGCGCGAGGTGTACGACCGGCGCCTGGACATACTGGCCGCCACCGGCGTCCGGCCCGGCATGACGGTGGCGGACATCGGCGCGGGGACCGGGCTGTTCACCTGGCTGTTCGCCGGGGAAGTCGGCCCTTCCGGAAAGGTGTATGCCGAGGACATCTCTCGCGAATTCGCGGACGTCATCCGGGAACTGGCCCGGGAAAAGCGCCTCGGCAATGTGGAGGTGATTCTGGGCACGGAGCGGGACGCGGGGCTGCCGGAGGGGTCCGTGGACCTGGCGTTCCTCAGCGATACCTACCATCATTTCGAATATCCGGAAGCCATGCTGGCTTCCATCCGCGGGGCCCTCAAGCCGGGCGGAAAGCTGGTGGTGATCGACTTCGAGAAAATACCCGGCGAGAGCAGCGCCTGGGTCCTGGGCCATGTGCGGGCGCCCAAGGAAGTCGTGGTGAGCGAGATCGAGGCGGCGGGATTCAGCCTCCTGGAAGACCGGAACTTCCTGCGGGAGAACTACTTTCTGAAATTCCGCCGGCGGTGAGCCCGCGGGCCGCGGTTGCGGCGCCACTTAACTGACGGCATCATGCGCGGACCCGGGGATACGCAGGCCACCCGCCGCCTTCATTTTTGCGCCAGCACCGCCTCATGAAAGTCAAGGTCATACCCGTCACTCCCTTCGAGCAGAACTGCTCCCTGCTCTGGTGCGAGGAAACCATGAAGGGCGCCGTGGTGGACCCCGGGGGAGACCTGGATCGCGTTCTCGCCGTGGCCCGGGATTCCGGCGTGGAGATCGAGAAGATCCTGCTCACCCATGCCCATATTGACCATGCGGGCGGCACCGGGGAACTGGCGGAACGGCTGAAGGTGCCCATCGAGGGTCCCCAGGAGGAAGACCTGTTCTGGATCCAGGGTCTGCCCCAGCAAAGCGTGATGTTCGGGTTTCCGCCGGCCATGGCCTTCACGCCGGACCGCTGGCTGCATCAGGGCGACAGCGTGCGCGTCGGCAATCTGACGTTGGAAGTGCGCCACTGCCCCGGCCACACGCCGGGCCACGTGATCTTTTTCCATGGGCCGTCGCGACTGGCTTTCGTGGGCGACGTGCTGTTCCGGGGCTCCATCGGGCGCACGGATTTTCCCCGGGGCGACTACGACACCCTGGTGCGCTCCATCCGCGAGCAGCTGTTTTCTCTCGGGGACGACGTGCGTTTCGTCCCCGGCCACGGGCCCATGTCCAGCATGGGCGAGGAGCGCAGGACCAATCCTTTTGTCGGCGACGGCGGCGATTAGCCGCCGCTCATCGCCTCAGCGCCCGTCATTTTCTCCGCTTGCCGCCACTCTCGGCCTTCCGGGCGCGAGGGGGCGCGGCCTTCTCTTCTGGCTTCGTATAATCCCCGATGACGCCTTTCACGGGGCAGATCTTGAATGCGGGGCATTTTTGGCAGCCGAAGGCCATGGCGACGGGACAGAGGGTCATGCTGCTTCTCCCTGAAGTGGATACCGCGGCTTGCCCTTGGTGCAAAAAAGGGCACGACGCAAAGCATAACACTCCCGCCATGCTGCCATGCCCCCGGCACCGATAGATCCACGTCCGCCAAGCAAAGGGTGTACCATGCGTCTTCAGCCACCCTAAAAGGGAGCCAATCTTGGCCAGTTTCGGAAACATCCTCTTCAGCGGCAGGTCGGGCTCGAAATACCGCTTTCACGTCTGGCCTCTGGAGACGCGATTCAAGCCGCTGGCCGGGGTCTATTTCGTCACCCGACGGGTGTACGCGAACAGGAACTACCGCGTCGCCTCCCATGAAGGGGTCTACATCGGACAGACCAGCAATCTGGCGGCGTTGTTCGAGACCGAGGCGATGCTGCAGCGATTCCGCAAGCATGGCGCAAACTGCATCTGCGTTTGTCCCATCGCCGATGAAGGACAGCGCCTTGCCACGGAGCAGGACCTGCTCGCCAGCAACCGGACGCCCTGCAACGATTAAGTCCCCGGACGTCGCCGTGGCACCCGCGGCCGACCCCGGACTGCCGGCGCCCGCGTCTGATTGCGGGAACCTCAGAACGCGAAAACGTGCTTGATGCGCAGGGTCCGGCCCGACTCGGCGAGCTGGATCAGGCGGTCGATATTGGGATGCTTGCCGGGATTGAGGCGGGCGTCCTCGGTGTGTTCCGCGTAAACCTCTAGGCCCTTGCGGGCGGCCTCGGGAGTGATGGCGCCGTAGGTCTGGGCCAAGTGGTTGTAGACCGCCACCGAGCCCTGGCTGCCGGGCTTGCTTTCCACCACCGCCACCACGTTGCCCTCGGCGTCGCGCAATTCAATGGCCGCCAGATGGGACACGCCGGGCAGCTTTTTCAGGTTGGCGGCGAACTGGGACATGCTCGCTTCCTCGTTGCGGTTGGTCAGCGCCGGATTTTACGCGCCGGCCCGGGAAAGCAGCCAATCCGCGCCGGGATAGGCGTCCCGGCGGATCGCATACTTGCGGGTGAAGCGGCCCCAAGACTCGCCCGCATGAAATGCCGCCAGGAATCCTTTCAGGTCCGTGACCTGGGCGCCGCCCAGCATCTGAACCCCGCGCCTGAACAGGGGATCCGGTAGGCATCCCGCGGTGGGCCCGATCAGGGCCAGGTACTCCGCCCGGCCGCAGGCCGCGAGCACGGAGTCCAGGGTGTCATTAAGCAGCACCGTGCTGGTGCTCATCACCCTGTCACAGTCCGCCAGTTCAGCCGGGTCCAGGGTCACGCGGTACCCTTCGCCCTGCCCCGCCAGGTCCGCCTTGAGTTCCAGCACGGTGAGGCGGGCGCCCGACGCCACGACCAGGGGCACCAGGGGCGGGAAGAATCCCACCATGCCGATGTGCATGCCCGGACGTGGATCGAGGTTTCCCAGGGAATCTCCCGCGTCGTCCGGCACCCATCGCGCGCGGCGGAACAGGTGCTGGGACACGGCGTTGACCGCCGCCATGCCCAGCGCTCGGGTGGCCGGGTCGGGGGAGGCGTAGTCCCGGGTCAATTCGATCAGCGGCCGCCTCGCCACGGTATTCGCGAGGGCGCGGCGCCGGATCTCGCCGAGGGTGTCTCCCAGCCAGACGTAGGTGAAGCCGCAGGAACCGTCCTCCAGTTCCAGCACGCCGAACTCGGCATCCTTGGTCACTGGCTCCCGGTGCGCCGGCAGGTGCAGCGCGCGCAACCCCGGCAACGTCAGGGTTGCCGCCACCCGTTCCATCAGGGCAAGGAATTCCGGGGCGATGGCGTCAGGCATGGGCGCGGCCGGGATTAAGCCCTCCGGAAGAATTCTTTCCCTCAAGCAACGTCGCCGGCGTAAAGGTTGCTGGCGGCCAATGCCGGCCGCCGCCGGGGCTCACGATGCCTGGCGGAGAAACGGATAATCCGTATAGCCGGCATGATCGCCGCCGTAGAACCGCTCGGCGTTCACCGGATTGAAGGGGCCTCCCCGCTTCAGGCGCTCGGGCAGGTCGGGGTTGGCGAGGAACAGGACGCCGAAGGCGATGAAATCGGCGTCGCCGTTTTCCAGCGCCGCCTTCGCCCGTTGCGCCGTGTAGCCGCCGTTGGCCATGTAGCATCCGGAAAAACGGCTCCGCAACTGGCGGAAATCGAAGTCCCCGGGCATGTAGCCTTCCTCCCCGATGCTACCTTCCACCACGTGCAGATAGGCGAGGCCCAGGGAGGACAGGGCGCCAGCCACATGGTTGAAGGTGGTCTGGGGATCGCTGTCGCTCATGTCATTGAAGCTGTTGACGGGAGAGATGCGCACGCCCACGTGGTCGGCGCCCCACACCCCTGTCACGGCTTCGGTAACTTCCAGCAGCAGTCGCACGCGGTTTTCGACCGGCCCGCCGTAGGCGTCGTCCCGGTGGTTGCTCCCGTCGCGCAGGAACTGGTCCAGCAGGTAACCGTTGGCGGAGTGGATCTCCACGCCGTCAAACCCCGCGGCCTGGGCGTTGCGGGCCGCATCACGGTATTGCCCCACAATCCCCGGCAACTCGCTCATCTCCAGGGCCCGGGGCATCACGAAGGGCTGCAATCCCTGGTAGGTGAACGCCATCCCTTGGGGCTTGATGGCGGACGGCGCCACCGGCAGCGCACCGTCCGGCTGCAGGGAGGGATGGGAAATGCGCCCCACGTGCCAGAGCTGGCAGTAGATGCGGCCGCCCTTGGCATGCACCGCTTCGGTGACCAGCTTCCAGCCCGCCACCTGCTGGGCGCTGTGAATCCCCGGCGTCGCGGGATAGCCGACGCCCTGGGGCGACACCTGCGTGGCCTCGCTGATGATGAGCCCGGCGCTGGCGCGCTGGGCGTAGTATTCCGCGTTCATGGGCTGGGGCACGTTGCCGGGACCCGCACGGTTGCGGGTCAGGGGCGCCATGACGACGCGATTGGCGACCGTGTAGGGGCCGAGGGCCGCCGGCCGGAAAAGGTCGTCGCCGGAAAGGGTCGTGCGCTGTTGGGTCATGGGAGTAGCCGGGAACCGAAAAGCGCGTAGTGTAACGCCGGCCCCTCCCTTGGCAAAGGCGGGAGCGCTGAACCGGGTTCAGAGGGGATCGGAGAACACGACCTGGCAATCAGGCGAAGATCCGCACATGAGCGCCCTGGCCAGGATCCTCACCCGTTCCCGATCCCGGGGCATGGTGTGCAGGGGAAAACGCCAATGGGAGCACGCGGTCGGCGGAACGCCACCCCGGGCCAGGCTCGCGGGAACGGTGTCCAACGGCTCTCCGTCGGCCAGCAGAATTTCTTCCAGGCCGCCCAGGGCGGCGACCTGGGCCGGCGGCAGCGGGCGGCTGGCGTCGCAATGCACGTAGTATTGCCGCGACTCGAACCAGCAGTGCCACAGCACCGGCTCCTCCGCGAGAACGGTTCTCGCCGCCAGGATCATCGCCCCCATGGCCGCCGCCATCAGCACGCGCCGCGACCACTCGCTCCAGGTCTCCAGCCAAAGTCGTTCGCGTTGGTTCATGATCGACCTCCCGCCGTTTGTGAATGCCGTCACGCGTCGTTGCGAATGCGGCGTCTTCGATCTTTGCTTTCGCAAATTCTGTACCGGTGAAAGAGCGGTTGATGCCTGGCAACGCCGAAAATGCGAACCACCTAATCAGGGGCTTGCGAACAGGTCCCTTCTCACCCGGATTGCCAGGGTGTGGAGGAACCGTCACTTTCGACGCCCGCCCGCCAGACCATGCCGGCGGTCTGTGGAGGGTGTCACATGCCGGGGGCGGATGAGGACGGCGGGGTGGTCAGATGCCGGCCCAGAGCTTCTCGAGCCGTTTGACGGAAACCGGATAGGGCGTGCGCAGTTCCTGGGCGAACAGCGATACCCGCAGTTCCTCGATCTGCCAGCGGAACTCTTCCAGCTTCGGCTCGCTCACGCCGGCCTTGCGGTTCTTCTCCAGGCGCTGCTCGTAGCGGCTCCACAGGGCCGCGATGCTTGCGGCGTGGCGCTGGTCGCGCTCGGGATTGCCGCCGTACTTTTCCAGGCGCAGCTGCATGGCCTTCAGGAAACGGGGCAGGTTCGCGAGCTGCTCCCAGGGCGTGGCGGAGAAGAAGCCCTTGTACACTAGCCGCTGCAGCTGGCCGCGCAGTTCCTGGGCCACCCGGGAGAGGGCGCCGCCGGCGCTCCCCAGGCGCTGTGCCGTGGCCTGATACTCGGCGGCCACCGCCGACAGCATGCGGCACGCGGCGTCGGCGACCGCAGGCAGGCGGGTGCGGGCCCGCTGCTTCTGGGCCTGAAAGCCTTTCTCGTCCCTGGGCAACGCATCCTCGCCGAGGAAGGCCCGGTCGGTGATGGTGGTCAGCAGGTCTTCCCTCAGGTCGTCGGGCGGAATGACGGGGCGCAGGCTCAGGGCCGCCTGCTGAAATCCGGGGAGGCTTTTCTCCAGCTGCTTCATCTGCTCCCGGAGTTCCAGGCGCAGCAGCCGGCGCACGCCGGCCCGCATGGCGGCATCCGCGGCGCCTCTGGTGTCCAGCAGGCGGATGGCCACGCTGTCGCCCTGGTCCACCAGCGCCGGATATCCCGTGAGCGGGCGGCCCTGACGGGTGAAAGCGATCTCCTCCGGCAGGTGGCCGAAATCCCAGGCCGTCACCCGCTCCCGCTCGATACCGGGCTCTGCGGCGCTGAAGGTGAGCTGGGCCGCCTGCCCAAGCTCCCGACGCAGCTTGCCCAGGTCCCGCCCCGACGCCAGCTCGTGTCCCGCATCGTCCACCACCTGGATGTTCATCATCAGGTGCGGGGGCGGTTTCTCGCCTTCCCAGGCATCCGCCGGCAGAGGCGCGCCAACCTCCCGCTGGACGAACTGCGCCATGGCCTCGCGCAGCCCCGCCCCGGAAATCCGTCCCTCGGCACCCTCGCGCCACTCCAGGAAGCGGGTGACATGCTCGGGCACCGGCACCAGGTTGCGCCGGATCTGCTTGGGCAGCGCCTTCAGATGCCACGCCACCTTTTCCCGCAGCATTCCCGGCACCAGCCACTCCAGGGTCGCGTCGTGAAGCTGGTTGAGAAGCTCCAGGGGCACGGTGACCGTGACGCCGTCCAGGGGATGTCCGGGATCGAAGCGGTAGGCCAGGGGCAGCCGGCTTCCCGCGGCTTCCAGCGCCTCGGGAAACTGCGCATCGGTGACATCCGCCGCGCCGTGGCGCATCAGGAATTCCCGATTGAGGAACAGCAGCTTCGCGTTCTGGCGCTCGGCGTCCCGGCGCCAGCGCTCAAAGGCTGCGCCGTTGTGGATGTTGGCGGGCACGATGTCGTCGTAGAAGGAGAAGATGGCGTGCTCGTCCACCAGCACGTCCTGGCGCCGGGCCTTGTGCTCCAGCTCCTGCACTTCCTCCACCAGGTTCCGGTTGTGCGCCAAGAAAGGCGCGCGGGTATCCCAATCGCCGGCCACCAGGGCCCCGCGGATGAAGATCTCCCGCGCCTCGGCCGGGTTGACGGGCCCGTAGTGAACCCTGCGCTTGGGCACCACCGTGAGCCCGTAGAGGGTCACCCGGTCGAAGGCCACCACCTGGGCTCCGCTCTTCTCCCAGTGGGGATCGAAGTAATGGTGCCGGAGCAGCGGCCCCGCCACCTTCTCGACCCACTCCGGCTCGATGCGCGCCACGCAGCGGGCATACAGGCGCGTCGTTTCCATGAGCTCCGCCGCCATCACCCATTTCGCGCGCGCCTTGCGCAGGGCCGACCCCGGGAATACATGGAACTTGACGCCCCGGGCGCCGAGATACTCACCGGACTCGTCGGCCCTGAATCCCAGGTTGCCCAGGAGGCCCGCCAGCAGGGCGCGGTGAATCTGCTCGTGGGTGGCGGGCGTCTCGTTGGGGCGCATGCCCATTTCCGTGGCCATGGCGTGAAGCTGGCCGTGAATCTCGCGCCATTCCCGCAGCCGGCGGTGAGAGAGGAAATTCTCGTGGCACAGGTCAACAAGCTTGCGGTTGGACTTCTTGTGCCGGTTGGCCTCCTCGAAGAAATTCCACAGCTTGAGGAAGCCCATGAAGTCCGAGCGCTCGTCCACGAACCGGGCATGGGCCCGGTCGGCGGCCTCCTGGCGCTCGAAGGGCCGCTCCCGGGGATCCTGCACCGAGAGCGCGGCGGCGATCACCAGCACCTCCCGCAGGCAATTCTCGCCCCGGGCCGCCAGGATCATGCGCGCGACCCGGGGATCGATGGGCAGCTTCGCCAACTGGGCACCGATCTCCGTCAGGCGCTTCTCCTCGTCCACGGCACCCAGTTCCGCCAGCAGCTGGTAGCCGTCGGCGATGGCCTTGGGCGCGGGGGGATCGAGGAACGGGAAGCTTTCCACGTCGCCGATGCGCAGGGACTTCATGCGCAGGATCACGGCCGCCAGGGACGAGCGCAGGATCTCCGGATCGGTGAATTCCGGGCGCCCCTGGAAATCCTCCTCGGAGTAAAGCCGCACGCACACGCCGGGGCCGACACGCCCGCAGCGCCCCGCCCGCTGCTGGGCCGACGCCCGGGAAATCTTCTCCACCTGCAGCTGCTCCACCTTGTTGCGGTAGCTGTAGCGGTTCACCCGCGCCAGGCCGGTGTCCACCACGTAGCGGATTCCGGGCACCGTGAGGGAAGTCTCCGCCACATTGGTGGCGAGCACGATGCGGCGCGCGCCCCCCGGCTTGAACACCCGCTCCTGCTCCTCGAAGGAGAGCCGCGCGAACAGCGGCAGTATTTCTGCGCCCGGGGGATGGTGCTTGCGCAGCAGCTCGGCGGTCTCGCGAATCTCCCGTTCCCCCGGCAGGAAAACCAGGACATCGCCCGGCGCGCGGCCCCGGGTCACCTCGTCCACGGCGTCCACGACGGCCTGCTCCATGTCCTGCTCCTGCTGGTCTTCGTCCCGGGAATCCAGGTTTCGGTGTCGCACCTCCACCGGATACATGCGCCCCGAGACCTCGATCACCGGCGCGCTCCCGAAGTGGCGGGAAAAGCGCTCGGCGTCGATGGTGGCGGAGGTGACGATCACCTTGAGGTCCGGCCGCCGAGGTAGAAGCTGCTTCACGTAACCCAGCAGGAAATCGATGTTCAGGCTGCGCTCGTGGGCTTCGTCGATGATCAGCGTGTCGTAGGCGCGCAGATCCCGGTCGCCCTGGGTTTCCGCCAGCAGGATGCCGTCGGTCATGAGCTTGACGTAGGTGTCCGCCGACAGCCTGTCCGAGAAGCGCACCTTGTAGCCCACGGCATGGCCCAAGGGGGACTTGAGCTCGGACGCGATGCGCGCCGCCACCGTCCGCGCGGCGATGCGCCGGGGCTGGGTGTGGCCGATCAGTCCCGCTGCCCCCCGCTTGAGCTCCAGGCAGATCTTGGGAAGCTGGGTGGTCTTACCGGATCCGGTTTCGCCACAGACGATGATCACCGGGTTCGACGCCACGGCGCGGGCGATCTCCTCCCGCCGGGCCACGACCGGCAGGTCCTCGGGGTAGGTGGGCTGGGGAAGATTGGCGAGGCGCCGCTCACGCTCGGCGCCGGAGAAACGGCTCATGGGGCCGACTATTCTACAATAGCGGCCAGCCCCCTCCCGACTCCCTCGCCATGGACCAGGTGCCCCCGGCGCTACTGAAAAAACTGCGCCATGCGCGCAGCATCGCGGTGCTCACCGGCGCCGGCATTTCGGCTGAGTCCGGAGTGCCCACCTTCCGGAACGCCATGACCGGACTCTGGGCCCGCTTCAATCCCGAGGACCTGGCCACGCCCGGGGCCTTTCGCCGCAATCCGAAGCTGGTCTGGGACTGGTACCAGTGGCGGCGCCAGCTGATCGCGAAAGCCCTGCCCAATCCCGGACACGACGCCCTGGCCCGTCTGGAGGAGCGGTTCGCTGATTTCACCCTCATCACCCAGAACGTGGACGGTCTGCACCGGGGAGCGGGCAGCCGCAACGTTCTGGAACTGCATGGGGATATCCGCCGCAACAAGTGCTTCGACGAGAATGGCGCCGTGGACGGGTGGATGCCGGCCGATGACGACGGTCCCCCTCGCTGCCCGCGCTGCGGCGGCTGGATACGGCCCGATGTGGTGTGGTTCGGCGAAACCCTTCCCGAGGCGGAGCTGGATGCCGCTTTCGCGGCGAGCCGCCGCTGCGACCTGTTCCTTTGCGTGGGCACCTCGGCCCTGGTGCATCCGGCGGCATCCCTGCCGGTGGAAGCGTTGCGGCACGGTGCCTGCCTGGTGGAAGTGAATACCGGGGAAACGCCGCTTTCCGAGGTTTGCGATTTTTCCCTGCGGGGACCCGCTGCCCGGGTTCTTCCCGCCCTCGTTTCGCGGCTCTAGGGTTCCGAAGTCAGATGCTGCTGGAGACGCGGTTGCGGCCGGAGTTCTTCGCCTGCAGCAAGGCGGCGCCCGCCCGCTCCAGCAGCGTGTTGGACGAATCCGCGTCCACGTACTCGGTGACGCCGAAGCTGGCGGTGACCGGCCGCTCCACCGAGGGGATCGGGTCCACGCTGAACCGGGAGCGCAGCCGTTCGGCGAAGGCGACGCCCCCGGTCAGGCCCGCGTGGGGCAGCAGGGTGAGAAAGGTGCCGCCTTCGAAACGGGCCGGCACGTCGGCGCGCCTCACGCTGCTCGCGAGAAGCTGGCCGAAGCGCCGCAGGACCCGGTCGCCCGACTCCCGGCCGTAAATCTGGTTCAACTCCTCCACGTTGTCGATGTCCGACATCACCAGGCTCAGGGGCGTGCGGTAGCGGCGCGCTCGCTCCACCTCGATGTCCAGGGTCTGCTCCAGCTTTTGGCGGTTGGGCAATCCGGTCAGCGGATCGTTGACCATCAGCGCGTCAATGGTCCTCTTCTGCTCCGCGATCTGGCCTTGGAGCCGGGTGATGGACTCGTCCTTGCCCGCCATTTCACTCCGCAACTTGGCGAGTGAAGCCGAAAGATCGGCCATCTCCGCCATCTCGGCAAGCACAATCAAGGAGCCGTTGACGCCGTACACCACGCCCCGCATGGGGCGCGCCTGCCCCGGGTCCCGGCCTATCCTGAGAATTCCGTCATGGATCCGCGTGCTGCGTTCTCCGGCGCCGGCGCCGGAGAGCAAATGGCCGAAACTGGGCTGGATGAAATAGGCGGCGACGCTCGCCCCGCGAGCCGGCGCGCCGATCAACGCGTGGAAGCCCGCGTTGGCCTCCACCAGGGTGCCCTCCCCGGTGACGCGGGCCGCCGCGACGGAGGAAAACTCCATCAGCAGCGCCAGCATCGCCTCCCCGTCCCCCGATTTCATCAAACGACTGATCATTCTTATTCCTGCGTCAGCGCATCCCGCGAAACGCAGCCTGTGTTATTTGCTGTAACGGCTCGCCGGCGCCCCACCGGCCATTGGTACCCCTCCGCGGTTATGAATCTAACATATCCCGCCCGGCGCGCAACATCGCCGGTGCCGCTATTCCTCCCGCCGGGATGCCGGCGATGCCGCCTCCTGGCTTCGACGCATTGCGCTCTCCGCCCGCTGGATCAGGTCCCCGGGGGTGTCGTTCTCCTGGTATTCGGCCACGCCGAAGCTCGCGGTGAACCGGCCGTTTCCCGGCGATATGTCCTGGACGGCGAAACGGGCGGCCACCCGCCGCGCAAACACCGCCGCGCCGCCGAGACGGGCATGGGGAAGAACCACCAGGAAGCGGTTGTCTCCGTACCTGCCGGGCATGTCGCACAGCCGGCATCCCACCCGCAGCAAACGCGCGAAGGTCTGCAGAGCCGCATCGGCCGCCTCCTGGAACTGGGATCGCACCGTTCCGCCGAAACCGTCGACTTCCGCCATGGCCAGGCTCAGGGGCGAGCGATAGCGGAGCGCCCGGGCCACCTCCATGTCCAGGCGTTCAAGCAGGACCCGCCGGTTGGCAAGCCCGGTCAGGGCATCGATGCTGAGGTTGGCCTGGATCGTTCCGGCCTGGCGCTCAGCCTCCTGCCGCGCCCGGGCCAGCTCATTGTCCTTGCCGGCGAGGGCCGCGCGCAAACCGCTGACTTCCTCCATGAGTTCGACCCAGTCGGCGACTTCCGCCAGGATCAGCAGGGCATCGCCATCCCGGAGAACGGCGGCAGCGGTGGCCTTACGTTCCCCGTCGCCCACCGCCAAGTGGAGAGACCCCGCGTAGGAAGTTTCGGAAGAAAGCACGGAACTTTCGAGCTGCTGAAAGGTGGGGCGCCGGAACAATTCGGAAATGCCGGTCCCGAGAACCTGTTGGCCCCCGACCAGCATGAGAAAAGCTTCATTGGCCTCAAGCAGGCGCCCGTCGGGCGCTACTCGGGCTGCCGCGAGGGAAACAAAATCCCCCAGCAACCCGACCACCGGAGTCTGATTCAGCGCCATGGCCTCATCGCTCCCATTCTTGTTATGCCCCCCGTAGAAGCCGATCCCCATCGGCTTCGCGGATTATAGTAACAATCTTTGTGACATTTGTCTCATAGATAAATTCCCGGCGCCAAACCTTCAGGCCCCCATTCGCTCCGCCCGGGGGTCGGGACGGCGCAGCAGGCTCAGCAGCACGGATCCCGTCAGCAGGCCCACCACCACAGCCAGGGACCAGAACACGGGGATCTTGACGAACTCCGCCGCCAGCATCTTGACCCCCACGAATATCAGCACCATCGCCAGCCCGTAGGAGAGGAGATGGAAGCGATCCGCCATGCCGGCCAGCAGGAAATACAGGGCCCGGAGCCCCAGCACGGCAAAGACATTGGACGTGAGGACGATGAACGGATCGGAGGTGATGGCGAAGATCGCGGGAATGCTGTCCACCGCGAAGACCACGTCCGTCACGCCGATCATGACCAGGACCGCCAGCAGGGGCGTCGCCCAGCGCACGCCGTTGCGGCGCACGAAGAATCGTTCGCCGTGGAAATCCGGGGTGATGCGCAGATGGGACCGCATCCAGCGCAGGACCGGATTGGCGTCCAGGTCCGGCTTCTGGTCGCCGAACCAGAGCATCTTGATGCCGGTGATCAGCAGAAACAGCCCGAACAGGTAGAGGATCCAGTGGAACTCTGCGATCAGCCAGGCCCCCGCCAGGATCATGATCCCGCGCAGCACGATAGCGCCCACCACACCATAGATCAGCGCGCGGCGCTGGAGCTCGGGCGGAACCGCGAAATAGGTGAACAACATCAGGAAGACAAAGATATTGTCCACTGCCAGAGACTTCTCCAGGACGTAGCCCGTCAGAAACTGGGTCGCCGCGAGGTTGGCGGTCTGCCGTCCCAGCTCTCCGTCCAAGTACCACCAGAGCAGGCCGCAGAAGATGAGGGAAAACGCGACCCAGACAACCGACCAGGACAGGGCCGCGCGAAAGGGGACAGGCCCCGTGCCGCCGCCCAGGAGCCGAAGATCGACTGCTATGGCGGCGGCCACGAAGCCCGCGAATCCCGCCCACATCCACCAGGTTCCGATGGTTTCCACCGACTGGCCTCCTGGTCAGTCCCGGGACTGCAGCTCGCCGAGGAGCCAGCGCTGGCGGTGCCTGGGCGGCCGGGCGCCCCCCTCCGCTTCGGTGCGGAAGCGCCAGCGGCCCTTAGGCGCCCCCTTGAAACTCGGGTCTTCCTGGCGGGTTTCGCCGGCGCCGGACACCCCGCGCCGGCGCTTCGGGAACGGATGCCCGCCGCTCATGCGACCACCCTTTCCCGGCGCTCCTCCTTCAGCAATTCCTGCTCGAGGGATTCCAGAGGCAGGCCCCAGCGCTCGAGGATGTAGCGCAGCACCGCCAGCTCGGGGTCGCTCAGGTGATCGTCGGCGTTGATGACGTTCAGCAGCATCCCGCAGGTCAGCACCCGCAGATGGCGGTCGTTGACGAGGCCGATCACCTCCTCAATGCGGGCCTTGTCCACCAGCCGTATGCGCCCGTTGCCGCCGGCGCTGGCCAGCAGGTCGCTGCAGTAGTCATGGACCACCTTCATGAACCCGAGGCGGGAAATGCCGATGATCTCGTAGATGCGCAGGCGGTCCAGGACCTGGATTTCGTCCGGATGCAGCTTTCCGTCGGTCACCATCATCATGGCCAGCACCCGGGCCACGGCCTCCGGGCTGTTGTGGGGGTAACGATGCATGTCACGGTCTCCTTGGTTGAGTGGCGAAAAAAAAAAGACCTTTGCCATCTCTGGCAAAGGTCTCGCTTGCAGATCCGGAGCGCCCCTAGTCGGCTCCGCTGCCGGCTGGACCGGGGAATATCCCGTAATGACGGCCCAGCCGCGTAAGCTACTCCCCTTCGGGCGCGCCGCTGCCGGTCAACCCGACTCGACGCGCCTTCCAGTCACAGCCCGCATTGTCCTGTACAACACGCCGGGACACCAATGAAGTTTCGGAATCGGGGTCATTGCCAATCGCAATGGATCCTAGGGGCCTCCGCCTTCCCGTTCGATGACCTTCAACAGCAGCGAGGTGTCGCGCCGGGCGCCGCCGCCGCTCATGAGCGCATTGTAATTCTGGGCCGCCAGGCTCGCGGCGGGAATAGCCAGTCCCGCTTCCGCCGCGAGCTCCATCACGATGTGCATGTCCTTCCAATGCCAACGCGCCTCCACCCCGGGATCGAAATCTCCCTCCACCATGCGCCGCCCCATGACGTCCAGCACCCGGCTGGCCGCGAAGCCGCCCATCAGGGCCTCGCGCACCTTGCCGGCGTCCACGCCGCAGCGCCGGGCCAGGGCCAAACCCTCGGCGCAGGCTTCCAGCGTGGTGACGAGGATGAGCTGGTTCACGGCCTTGGCCACCTGCCCGGCGCCGTTGCCGCCCACATGCACGATGGTCCTGCCCAGGCGCTCCAGCACCGGTCTCACCCGGTCGAAAACCTCCGGCCGGCCGCCCACCATGATGGAAAGCGTTCCCTGCACCGCGCCGGCCTCTCCACCGGACACCGGCGCGTCCAGCATCTCGATGCCCCGGGCACGGAGAGTCTCCGCCATCCGCCTCGTGGCGCCGGGCGAAATGGTGCTGCAGTCAACAATGACCGAGCCGGCCGCCGCGCCGTGAATCAGGCCGCCGTCCCCCAGCACCACCTGCTCCACGTCCGGTGTGTTGGTGACCATGGTGAACGCGATGTCGCTGGCCCGCCCCACCTCCCCTGGAGACGCCATGAGGGAGGCCCCCTCCGAGACCAGGGATTGCGCGGCCTCGGGGCGCCGCGCGTACACGGCGAGCGCGTATCCCGCCCTGAGCAGGTTCTGCGCCATGGACCGGCCCATGACTCCCAGCCCGACAAAGCCGATGCGTGGTTCCATGCCTACAATTCCTTCGCCGCGTTGAGGCGCTCAATGACCCGGAACAGGGAGTTGCCGTCCAGGTCCCCTTCCCCCGCGCCCACCTGGGCGTTGAAATGCTGGGCCACCACGGCCGCCGCGGGCAGCGCGAGCCCCAGCTGATGGGCATTGTCGAGAACAATGCGCAAATCCTTCTGGAACAGCCGGACCTTGAAGCCGGGCTTGAAGTCTCCGTCCAGCATGCGCTGCCCGTGGATCTCCAGGGCCTTGCTGTAGGCGAATCCCCCAAGCAGGGCCTCCCGCACCCTGCGCGGGTCGGCGCCCGCGCGAATGGCGAAATTCAGGGCCTCGGCGACGCCTTCGATGGTGACCGCCGCGAGAATCTGGTTACAGGACTTGGCCACCTGGCCGGAACCGGAAGGGCCGATGTGCACGACGTTCCTGCCCATGCACTGGAGCAGGGGTTTCACCCGCTCGAACACCTCCGGCCTGCCACCGGCCATGATGGAAAGCGTACCCTGCACCGCCCCCACCTCGCCGCCGGAAACCGGCGCATCCAGCATCTCGACTGCCGCCGCCGCGAGCCGCGCGGCCATATCCCGCGCCGCCGCCGGCGAGATGGTGCTCATGTCCACCACCACCGCGCCCCGGGCCGCGCCATGGACGATGCCCTCGGCGCCAAAGATCACCTGCTCCACGTCCGGCGTGTCCGACACGATGACGAAGACGATGTCCGACTGCCGCGCCACCTCCCGCGGCGAGGCCGCGGTTTTTGCCCCGGCTTCCGCCAGGGCCCCCATGCTTTCCGGGCGGCGGGCCCAGACCGTGAGGGCGTGGCCATTCTTCGCGAGATTGAGCGCCATGGGTCGCCCCATGATGCCGAGCCCGATGAATCCGATTCTTTCCATGACCGCTTTTCTCCCTTGCTCTCACCATTCCCCGGCGTTCAGCCGGAGATCCTCGCAGAAAACCCGCTCTTCACCGGATCAGGCCCAGGGCCATGGCCAGGGGCAACGTCAGCCAGAACAGGATCGTGCTCCAGCCGATAAGCAGCGCCGCCGCCCCGTGATCGAGACGGAAGCGGTCGGCCAGCAGCAGCGCCGTCACCATGCCCGGCGTCGCCGCTTCCACCACCGCCGCGTACTGGGCTTCCTCCATGGGCGAGAAGAACACCATGCCGATGCCCCAGACCACCAGCGGCGTCACCAGCAGCTTCACGCCCGACACCGCGAGAATCTCTGGCTTCGGGGTGAGCTTGTTCCAGGGAATGGTCATGCCCAGGACGAACAGGATCACCGGAATCGTGGCCTGGCCGATGAACCGGGTCGCCGTCACCAGGGGCTGGTAGGTGAGCCCGAGCTGCTGGACCACGAACCCGGCCACGAACGCCCAGATGGGCGGCATGGTCAGAATCACCTTGACCACCGACGGCCCGCCCATTTCGTGGCGATGGGTGCCGAGCCGGGTGCAGATCCAGACGCCGAGGCTCCAGAGCACGGGCATGGTCATGAGCATGTCGTTGAACACCGCGTAGCGCATGGCCTCGGGGCCGTAGAAGAAAGCCAGCACCGGCACGCCGATGTTGAAGGTGTTGCCGAACATTCCGCCCACCACCAGGATGGCCCGGGTGGTGTCCTCGAGCCCCCGCCCCAGGGGCGAGCGATACAGCAGCCAATACAGCACGAGTCCGGACGCCAGGGAGCCTATGCCCACCAGCAGCGGCACGCTCAGCAGCGCAGGAGTGATGGGCGTCGAGGCCGCCACCGCGAACAGGATGCAGGGATAAAACAGATAGAGCACCAGCCGGTTGAGCTGGGTGCGCATCACGTCCACCGGCGCGTCGCGGAACACCCGGGGCCAGAGGGCTCCCGCCGCCACCAGCATGGACAAGGGGAGCATCACCTCCACCATGAGGTTGAAGAGGCGGGCGAAGTAGCTCATTCAGGCATCTCGGTCGCGGCAGCAGGGTACACCGGACGCCCCATCATCGAAGGCCATGGAAAGGCAGGCGCGCCTCGCACCAGGCGGCCACCCCCAGCAGGCGGCTGTCATAGCCGGCGGGCGCCGCCAGCTGCATTCCCAGCGGGAGCTTTTGCGCCGAAAGGCCGACGGGAATGGTGATCGCCGGAAAACCGGTCAATGACCAAAGGGTGCAGAAGCCCGGGTCTCCGGTGGTGGTCAGACCCGCAGGCGCGGCACCCGGTACGGGCGGCGTCAGGACTGCATCAAACTCCTGGATCACGCCCGCCAGCTCGAATACCAGGGCGTCCCGGTCCGCCAGAGCGCCGCGGTAGGCGGCGTCGCTGACGCGGGCGCCCTCGTCCAGGGCGGCGTTCAATACCGCCGAGAGCCGGCCCCGTTCCCGCGCCTGCAACGGCCCCAGTTCGAGGGCGCCCTCCCGCAGCATGATGGTGCGCAGCAGGCGGTCAGCCCCGGCAAAGGTGGCGGGCAGGGTCAACTCCGAGATTTGGGCTCCGTCCCGGGCCAGGGCGCCGGCGCAGGATGCCATGGCAGACGCCTGCTCCGGGTCCGGGCAAATCCACGGCAGCTCCTTGAGCCACGCGAGCCGCGGCGGACGCGCCGGAGGCCGCGCGTCCGGCTGCACGCTCCCGGGCACCGAGGCCAGGGCGGCGGAAAACCAGGCGGCGTCTGCCACGCTGCTGCAGAAAACGCCGATCTGGTCCAGGGTCGGGCTGAAATGCTGGATGCCTTCCGCCGACAGGGCGTAGCGGCCTGGCTTGAAGCCGACGACCCCGCAATAGGCCGCCGGCCGGATCACCGAACCGTTGGTCTGGGTGCCGACGGCGGCGGGCACCATGCGGGCGGCCACCGCCGCCGCCGAACCGCTGGAAGAGCCGCCGGGCGTATGCGCGGCGTTCCAGGGATTGCGCGTCGCGCCGGGGTGCAGGTAGGCGAGCTCCGCGGTCACGGTTTTTCCCATGACGAATCCGCCCGCCGCCTGCAGGCGCTCAATGATGCGGGCGTTTCCGCCAGCGACATGCCCGGCGAAAACCTCGCTGCCCATCTGGGTCGGCAGGTCGCGGGTGGGAATGACGTCCTTGACGCCGACGGGGAGTCCCGCCAGGGGCAGCGTGGCGCGGCTCGCCAGCGCATCCCCGGCGCGGGCCAGGGCCAGGGCGCGTTCAGGGTCCAGGAAAGCCCATGCCCGGAGGTTCGGCTCGGCGGTGCGGACTCGCTCCAGGCAGGCGCGAGTGTATTCCTCCGAGCTGAGCCGGCCCTCGCGAATCCGTCCGACAGCCTCTACCAGGCCAAGGGCGGCGGGGTCGCCGTTCACAGCCCCGGCATGCCCACGTAGCCCGGCAGCTTCTGAACGCGGGTAATCCAGCGTTTCACCGCTGGGCAGTCCTCCAGGGACACCCCGCCTTCAGGGGCAAGGGCAACATAGGGGAAGCAGGCCACATCGGCGATGGTGGGCCGCTCCAGCGCAAGCCACTCGTGGCCGGCCAACCGGCCTTCCAGAACCTCCAGGGCCCGGCGTCCGGTGGCCTGGGCCTCTTCCAGATTCCACGGGCGCTTGAAGAGATTGATGGCGCGGGCCCGGGCCAGCCCGTACAGAATTTCGTTCTGGGCCAGGGCCAGCCACTGCATGACTTCCGCCATTCCAGCCGCGTCCGTGGGAAGCCACGGCTCGCCGCCGTGGCGCCGGGCCAGGTAAACAAGGATCGCCGTGGAATCCCAGAACACCCGGCCGTCATCCTCGAGAACCGGAATCTGCCCCCGGGGATTAAGTTGGAGGAACTCCGGCTTGCGGTTCTCACCTCCCGGCAGGTCCACGGTGATCCTCTCACAAGGCACCTGCAATAGAGCGAGCAGCAGCCGCACCTTGTATGCGTTGCCGGAGATGTCGCGATCGTAAAGTTTCATGTCTTTGCCGTCAGGGAATCGGTGGTGGGGAACGAAGCGAACGGGAACGGGCATCCGGGCCCGGGGTTAGCACGCCTTCACGTCGGGATTCACCAGGTTGGGCGGCGTCCCGCCGGTCAGCGCGGCCACCAGGTTTCGCGCCGCGGTCATGGCCATGGCCCGGCGGGTGGATTCGGTGGAACTGCCGATGTGGGGCAGCAGCACCACGTTCTTGAGGTCCAGAAACCCGGGGTTCAGCGCGGGCTCGTTCTCGAAAACGTCCAGGCCGGCTCCGCGTAGGGTTCCGTCTTTCAGGGCCCTGACCAGCGCCGCGTCGTCCACCACTCCGCCGCGGGCCGTATTCACCAGGATCGCGGTGGGTTTCATGCGCTTCAGCTCCGCTTCCCCGATCAGGTGGTGGGTCGCGGGCGAATAGGGCACCTGGAGCACCACGAAATCCGCCTGCTCCAGCAACTGCTCCTTGCTGACGTAGGTCGCGGCGATCCGGCGCTCGGACTCGGGATCCAGCCGGGAGCGGTTGTGGTAGATGACCTTCATCTCGAAGCCCGCCGCGCGCCGCGCCACCGCCTGGCCGATGCGCCCCATGCCGATGATGCCCAGCGTCGCGTGG
>Ga0210334_10186669_pt1 | contig 25181 bp, 25 predicted proteins | sample S306metaT_FD_164440 | JGI IMG/M metagenome (GOLD analysis project Ga0210334, IMG submission 164440) | Metatranscriptome of estuarine sediment microbial communities from the Columbia River estuary, Oregon, United States - S.306 (Metagenome... | ecosystem: Environmental > Aquatic > Marine >... | reverse complement strand
GGGAGCGGGAAGGGCATGATCACGGCGCCGCGCTCGCCCGCGACCTGGGATTCACGCCGGTCTATATCCATTACAACAGCGGCCTGCACATTTCCACCAACGGCCAGGCGTTCTCCGGGGCGCTGGAGGCGCTGATCCGCGAGTGGCCGGTGCCACTGGAGGAATTGGTGATCCTCGGCCACAGCATGGGCGGCCTGGTGGCGCGCAGCGCCTGCCATTACGGCCGCCTCGCCGGGCACCGCTGGCCGGGCCACCTCCGGGCCCTGGTGTTTCTCGGCACGCCGCACCACGGCTCGCCACTGGAGCGCGCGGGCAACTGGGTGGACGCCGCGCTGGGGGCGAGCCCGTACAGCGCGCCCCTGGCGCGGGTCGGGAAGATCCGCAGCGCCGGGGTCACCGACCTGCGCTTTGGCAATCTGGTGGACGAGGACTGGAAAGGGGAGGACCGTTTTGCGCGGACCGGTGACCGGCGGCACCCGGTGCCGCTGCCGGAGGGGGTGGCGTGTTACGCCGTTGCCGCGAAAACGAAACCCGAAGCCGGGGGAACTGGCGGGCTTTCGCCCGGCGACGGCCTGGTTCCCCTGGATAGCGCCCTGGGGCGCCATAGGAAACCGGAGCTGGCCCTGGATTTCCCGGAACACCGCCGCCACATCGTGTCCGGCGCGGGACACTTCGACCTGCTGTGCCGACCGGAGGTGTACGCCCGCGTCCGCGATTGGCTTGCGCCGGATCGCTAACCCGGCTCGCGGGAGAAAAAGCTGCGCCGGGGGTCGCCGCAGTTGGTGAACTTGAGCACCTGGCCGGCGCGCATCAGCAATCCCTCCCGCTTCAGGTAGGCGTTCTGGACCCGATAGGCGTCGCGCTCGGTCTTCAGGGCCCGCTCGCAGGTCTCGAAGATCGCGCTCCCGTCCCGGTTCCATTGCAGAACGTGGACCAGCTCGTGCACCAGCCAGGAATTGTCGGCGGCGCTTTCGAAGTCCAGGGTGTCCCGGGCATAAATGGCATAGTCATCGGGCTCGAAGGCGGCGACGATGTTCTCGCAGTCCGCGGTCCGGTGCCTGCGGCAGGCTTTCTCGGCAAGCTTTGCCGGCGTCAGGGTGACGATGGGCGGCAGCGCCTCGGCCGGCATCCCGGGAAGCCCTGACAAGCGGATGGCGGCGGCCAGCAGGTAGGCGAGGAGCTCGGCGTCGAGGGCGGGCATATCCCTTGGATACGCCCCGACGCGCTCCGGTTCCTAGGCGTGCTCCAGCCGTTGGCCGTGCTCCCGGGTGGCGTGGAAGCCCACCTTGGGCCAGCGCTCCTGGGTGAGCTGGAGGTTCACCCGGTGGGGGGCCAGGTACACCAGGTTGCCGTCCACGTCCCGGGCCATGTTGGCGGCCAGCTGGCGCTCGAAATCCCGGCGCAGGGTGTCGTCGGGAAATGTGAGCCAGCGGGCGGCGTGGATGCTGGCCGGCTCGTAGATGGCATCCACCTTGTACTCGCTCGCGAGCCGCGCGGCCACCACCTCGAACTGCAGTGGCCCGACCGCGCCCAGCAGCAGCAACCCGCCCGCCAGCGGCTCGAACACCTGGATCGCGCCTTCCTCCCCCAGCTCCTGCAGGCCCTTCTGGAGCTGCTTGTACTTGATGGGATCCCGGGCCCGGGCGCTGCGGAACTCCTCGGGGGCGAAATAGGGAATGCCCTTGAAGGCCAGGTCCTCGCCCTCGCTCAGGGTGTCGCCGATCTGGAGCTGGCCGTGGTTGTGGATGCCGATAATGTCGCCGGCCACGGCGTCCTCCATGCGCACCCGCTCGTTGGCCATGAAGGTGAGGGCGTTGCCGATCTTCATCTCCCGGCCAAGGCGCAGGTGGCGCACCTTCATGCCCGGCTGGTAGCGCCCGGAGCAGACCCGGAAGAAGGCGATGCGGTCCCGGTGCTTGGGGTCCATGTTGGCCTGGATCTTGAACACGAAGCCGCTGAAGGCGGGCTCCGCCGGCTGCACCGCGCGGGCGGTGGCGTCCCGGGCCTGGGGCGGCGGCGCCCAGTCCACCAGGGCCTGCAGCACCTCGCGCACGCCGAAATTGTTGATGGCGGAGCCGAAGAACACCGGCGTCTGGGTGCCGGCCAGGAACGCCGTGATATCGAAAGGGTGGCTCGCGGAGCGGATCAGCTCCACGTCGTGGCGCAGGTCGCCCACCTCTCCGGGGAACAGGGCGTCCAGCCGGGGATTGGCGATGCCCTCCACCAGCTCCACTTCGTCGCTCACCCGCTCCTCGCCGGCGACGAAGCGCAGCAGCCGCTCATGCAGCAGGTGATAGACGCCGCGGAAGCTCTTGCCCATGCCCACCGGCCAGGAGATGGGCGCGCAGTCCATCTTCAGCACCGACTCGATCTCCTCCAGCAGGGCGACGGGAGGGCGCACTTCCCGGTCCAGTTTGTTGACGAAGGTGATGATGGGCGTCGCGCGCAGCCGGCACACTTCCAGCAGCTTGATCGTCTGGGCCTCCACGCCCTTGGCGGCGTCGATCACCATCACCGCCGCGTCGACCGCGGTCAGCACCCGGTAGGTGTCCTCGGAGAAGTCCTCGTGGCCCGGCGTGTCGAGAAGGTTGATGGTGTGGCCGCCGTACTCGAACTGCATCACCGAGCTGGTGACGGAGATGCCCCGCTGCTTCTCCACCTCCATCCAGTCGGAGGTGGCGTGGCGGCCGCTCTTGCGCGCCTTCACCGTGCCCGCCATCTGGATTGCGCCGCCGAACAGCAGCAGCTTCTCGGTCAGGGTGGTCTTGCCCGCGTCCGGGTGGGAGATGATGGCGAAGGTGCGGCGCCGCGCCACGTCGCGCGACAGTTCAGGGGCAAATGCGGGTGCGTTCATCAAGGGCTGTCGATAACTCTTCCGGAAAAATCTCCCGGATTAAAAAAGCCGCCGGCCGGCAGGCGGCGGGCGGCGCAATCGCTTCGCATTATACCTTGGCCGCCCGCCCTTCGTCTCCGCGGGCGGCATGCCCGCCCCGCCTCAGGGGGCGATGCCCAGCTCCTTGCGCAGTTCGCTGGCCGGGATGGCCCGGGCGTAAACGGGGGTTCCGTAGTCGAACTCCCGGGCCCGGGAAAGGGGTCCCACCACCACCGGCTCGAAGCCGGCGTCCCGCACCAGGCGCGCGGCGATTTTGAGCGCCACCGCGTCGTCAGAGGCCAGCGGAATTCCCACCTGCTCGCCCGAACGGTGCGCCTCGCTGCGCAGCGAATAGTGGGGAATGGAATTGAACGCGCGCACCAGGCGCACCCCGGGCAGATATTCGGGGGAGGTGGCGCCGGTACCCCGCTTGCGGGCGTCATGGGCCATGTCGCCGTCCCGGGAGGGATAGGGATTGCCGGTCTCAAGCACCACCTTGCCCTTGAGTTCCGGCGCATAGTCGCGGCCCACCTGGGGCAGCGCGCCGTAGGGGACGGAGATCAGGATGACTTCGCCAAAGGCCGCCGCCTCCCGGGGCGTGCCCGCTCGGACCTTGGGTCCGAGCCGGGCGGCGAGTTCCCGAAGCTGCTCGGGGTGGCGCGAGGAAATGAGCAGCTCGTAACCGGCCCTGGCCCAGAGTTCGGCGAGAGTGCCGCCGATCTTGCCGGTGCCGATGATGCCAATCCTGGGATTGCCGGGCTGCGCATAGGCCCGGCGGGCTGCGGCCGGCAATCCGGCCACCGCGAGCCCGGCCACCGTGGCCAAAATGAATTTGCGCCGTTCGCGCGCAAAGTTTTCGCTTGAGGTCATGACACTTCTCCTTAGAAATCCTGTTTCGCGTCCCCCCGGCGGCACGCGGAGAACATGATGGAAGAGATCGACCCTGCGAGGCAAGCCGCTTGCCGGGTCATCCTCAACCCGTGTAGGGTTGGTGGCGCCGGGGCAACGAACCTATAAAGAAATCAGGGATAGCCGAATGCCCCGCCGCCTCCGTCCGACGAATCCTGAAGGGGCTGCCAGTGATCTTCTCCTTTGCAATCAGAACGCGGGACCACCCGGTGCCGGCCCTTCATCAGGCAGGCGCCTGGATTGCGGCCGTCCTGATTGCGTGGGGAGGGCTGTGTTTCGAGGCGCTGGGCGCGGATTGGCACGTCTCCGGCAAGGATGCGGCGGGACGCGAATGGTCCATCGACACGGATTCCCTGGAAGAGGAGGACGAGTACCTCCACGCCTGGGTGAAGATCGCTTACGGAAGCCCCCAGCAGCTGCCCGGCGCCGGCCAGAGCTATGTGGACGAGATCGACAACCTCGCCATCGATTGCGAAAAGAACCGCTACGCTGTGACCGTGGCCCATCGCCGCGATGAGTACGGCAAGGTGATCGACACCCACTTCGCCCGGCCCGACCAATGGGAATTCCTGGAAGCGGCGCCCGAGTCCATCGGCCTCCGCGTGGTACAGGACGCCTGCCGCTTCTGGGAGCGGGCGGTGGCGGAGGAAGCGCGCCGCCTCAAGGAGTATCTCGAGAACGAGGATTGGCGGCTGGCCATGATCAGCGAGGACCGCACGGTATCCGCCCTGGTGAATGTGGCGACCGCGACGCGCTTCGAGGATGTGGTAAGCGCTCTCGTCCAGTACCGGTACGAGACGCCGGTGCAGGTGGCGGGGAAGTGGGTGAAGTACCTGCTGGTGCTGGAGTTCTTCAACTGCTCGGAGTCGGTGCGCTACTTCGGCGGTTCCATGGCCGTGGACGAGCATGGAAAGACCCTGGGGAAATACCACGCCGAATCCGAGGAGGACGTGGTCGAGCAGCCGGTGCTGCCCGACACCCTGGGCGCCGGCGTGCTCAAGCTGCTGTGCCGGGAAGGGAGCACGTGAGGACGAAGGCGCCGGGTTCGCGATCCTTCGCTGTGGAAACTCAGCCGGGGGCCGCGGGCAGATCGTCCTCGATGTAGGCGCGGATGATGCTCTGAAAATCGGCATCGCCGCGGAACCCCAGCCGCTCCGCCCGCCGGGTGTCCCAGGCGCCCGGCCAGCTGCCGACGATGCGATTGATGGTCTCGTCCAGTTCCCAGCGCACCAGCCCTGCGGCGGCGCCTCCCGCGACGGAGCGCAGGACTTCGACGATCTCCGAAGCGCGAACTGAAATTCCCGGCAGGTTGACAGATCGGCGGTGACCGAGGGACTCGGATGGCAGGTCATGGCCCAGCACCAGGCACTCGATGGCCCGCCGCGGGGAAAGCAGCCAGAGCCGGGTGGCGGGCGCCACCGGGCATACCGATTCCAAGCCGGACAGGGGCTCGCGGATGATGCCGCTGGCAAAGGACGAGGCGGCCCGGTTGGGTCTGCCCGGGCGAACGCTCACGGTGGGCAGGCGCAGAACGCGGCCGTCGATGAAGCCCTTCCGCGTGTAGTCCGCCAACAGCAATTCGCCCACGGCTTTCTGGGTGCCGTAGGAGGACTGGGGGTTGAGGGCGGTGTTGTCGGTGACCAGGGGCGGGAGATCGCCGCCATAGACCGCCACGGAACTGGTGAACACGACCCGCGGCCGATGGCCGGGAGCGCGGCACGCGTCGAGAAGGGCGCGGGCCGCATCCAGGTTGACCCGCATGCCGAGATCGAATTCCGCCTCGGCCTGGGCGCTGACCACCGCCGCCAGGTGAAACACCGACAGGGTGTCGCGCCCGATCAGGTGTTTCAGCAGCAGCGGATCGCCGACGTCGCCAGCGACGGTTTCGATGCGCGGGTCGTCCAGACCCGCCGCCGGCGCCACGTCGAGCAGCACGATGCGCGCGATGTCCTGCGGGCGCCCCTGGGTTCCGGCAAGACGCCCCCGCTCCAGAAGCGCCCGGGCAAGGCGGCGGCCGAGAAATCCGGCGCCGCCGGTGATGAGGACTTGCATGGATTTCCTTTGGCGATGAGGTTTCCATTATCCCGCGCTCAAACGGGGAGGGAATACCGGGAATGCGGCCGGCATCCGCCGCCACCGCGCCAAGAAATCGCCGGGAGCCTGGGGTGGCAAAGTGAAAATAGATTTGACCGGAAACTGAAAAGCGCGTACAAAGCGCGCTTGTGTTTGATTCCAAGTTTGAGAACTACCAGTTTGGCAGTATCCAGTCTTGCGATTCAGGCATTCGTTTGCGGGATCGCCCGCTTTTTTGATTAAGGACTGTATATGGCAACTGGTATTGTTAAGTGGTTCAACGACGCTAAAGGCTTTGGCTTCATTTCTCCGGATGGTGGTGGCGAGGACGTTTTCGCTCACTTCTCCGCCATCCAGGGCTCGGGGTTCAAGACCCTGAAGGAAGGCCAGAAGGTATCATTCGAGGTGACGCAAGGCCCGAAGGGCAAGCAGGCTTCGAACATCCAGCCGGCGTAAGTTACCACGCAGGAAATGACGAGAACCCCGGGGCATTGCCCCGGGGTTTTTGTTTTTGGGGCGGCCGGAGGTGCTCCAGACGTGCTTTGGGGCCGGAATCAGGCCTTGCGCAGGTCGTGGTTCTTCACCGGCAGGGAGCGGATGCGCTTGCCGGTGGCGGCGAAAATGGCGTTGCACAGGGCGGGCGCAATGGGCGGGGTCCCGATCTCGCCCACTCCGCCCATGGACGCGTCGCTCTCCAGGATGTGCACCTCCATGGCCGGGCAGTCGGCCAGGGTGATCATGGGGTAGTCCGGGAAGTTGGACTGTACGACGCCGCCGTCCTTGAGGGTGATCTCGCCATGGAGCGCCGCCGTCAGGCCGAACACGATGCCGCTCTCCATCTGGGCCCGCACGATGTCCGGATTGACCACCTGCCCGCAGTCCACCACGCACACCACCCGCCGCACGGAGAGGTTACCTTTTTCCGATACCTCCACTTCGGCTACCTGCCCCACCAGGCTGTGGAAGGAGTAATGCAACGCCATGCCCCGGCCCTGCCCCGGGGGCAGGGGTGTTCCCCAGCCCGCGTGCCGGGCCAGCGCTTCCGCCAGCCGGGCGTGGCGCGGGCTCTTCCCATAGAGGGAGCGCCGGTACTCGTAGGGGTCCTTGCCGGCGGCGTGGGCCAGCTCGTCCACGAAACTTTCCACGAAGAACGCGTTGTAGGAATGGCCGACGCTGCGCCAGAAGCCCACGGGCACCGGCGACTCCACGCGCGCATGCTCCACCAGCAGGTTCGGGACGTCGTAAGGCAGGTGAATGGCGCCCTCGACATTGGTCTTGTCGGGCATGGACTCGAGCACGAAGGGCAGCAGCCGGCCCGCAAAATTCTGGGACACGGATTGCCCGGCAATGCGGTGGTGCCAGGCCCGGGGCCGGCCGTCCGGCCCCAGGCCCGCCCGCAACCGGCAGGCCACCGCCGGCCGGTAGAAATCGTGGCGGATGTCTTCGGTGCGCGACCAGATCACCTGCACCGGCCACCCTTTCATACGCCGGGCGACGGTGACCGCCTGGACCACCGTGTCGATCTCCGCCCTGCGCCCGAAACCGCCGCCCAGCAGGGTAACGTGGACCCGCACCTGCTCCTGGTCCAGCTCGGCCACCTTGGCGGCCACCATGCGCACCAGGCTGGCCGCCTGATGGGGCGCCCACACCTCGCAGCCGTCGTCGGTCACCAGGGCGGTGCAGTTCATGGGCTCCATGCAGGCGTGGGCGAGATAGGGCACCGAGTACTCGGCCTCCACCCGTTTGGCGGCTGAGGCCAGGGCGGCGGGGGCATCCCCCTTGCTTTCGTACGCCCTCCCATCCCCGCTATCCAACGCGGCCTTGAGTTGGGCGGCGATGCCCGCGGAGTCCAGTCCTGCGTGGGGCCCGTCCTCGAAGACGACGGGCAGCGTCTCCGCCGCCTGCAGCGCGCGCCAGCTGTTGTCGGCCACCACCGCCACCCCGCCGGGCACTTCCACCACGTCGAGCACGCCCCGCCGCGATTTCACCGCGGCGGCGTCGAAGGACTTCACGCTGCCCCCGAACACGGGACTCAGCTTGACGGCGGCCCACGCCATGTCGGCGAGGCGCACGTCAAATCCAAACACCGCCCGGCCGTTGACCTTGTCCGGCAGGTCGATACGCTGGAGCGGCTTGCCGATGAGGGTGTATTCGCTGCGGGGCTTGAGGCGGGGAGCCTCCGGAGCCGGCAGCTTCGCCGCCTCGGAGGCGATCTCACCCATGCCCAAGCTGCGGCCGCTGCGGGGGTGGCGGACAAGGCCCTGCCCGGCGAGGCACTCCTCCGGCGCCGCGCTCCAGCGGGAGGCCGCGGCCGCCACCAGCATGTCCCTCGCCGCCGCCCCGGCGAAGCGCATGGGCTCCCAGGCGTCCCGCACCGAGGTGCTGCCGCCGGTGACGGAGATGCCGAGCAATCCGCCCGCGCCCAAGGCAACGCGCCGGACATTCTCGGCGATGAAGCCGCGGTCGTCGTCGGCGAAGGGCAGGCTGTCCATGATCACGGTGACGTTACCGTAGACCTTTGCCACCGGTGCCGGCTCAACTCTTACTCGAGACCAGTCCGCGCCCAACTCTTCCGCCACCAGGGCGGGAAGCGACGTGTAGACCCCCTGGCCCATCTCCGCACGGGGGACCGCCACCGTGACCGTGCCATCCGGCGAAATCTTGAGCCAGGCATTGAGCGCCACCTCGCCCCTCTCGACCGGGAGCAGCCGCGGATCACCCAGGCTGTCCGGTCCCCTGGCGCCGCAACCCACCAGCAGGCCGCCGCCCATGGCGGCACCAACAATGAGAAAGCGCCGCCGCCCGGGACTCGCCGGGCCGGTCATCGCGCGCTTCCCGCCTTGGCGATGGCCAGGCGCAGGGCTTCCCGAATGCGGGGGTAGGTGCCGCAGCGGCAGATGTTGCTCAACGCATCGTTGATTTCCTGGTCGCTGGGAGATGGGTTTCCGGCCAGGAGCGCTGCCGCGGCCATCAGGAATCCGGGCTGGCAGTATCCGCACTGCGGAGCCTGGGCCTCGATCCAGGCCTGTTGCAGCGGGTGAAGGGAGTCGCCGCCCAGGGCCTCGATGGTGGTGACGGGCTTGCCGGCGACCGCGGCCACCGGCATCACGCAGGAGCGCACCGCCTCGCCGTCCACCTGCACGGTGCAGGCGCCGCAAAAGGCGATGCCGCAGCCATACTTGGTGCCGGTGAGGCCGAGCACGTCGCGCAATACCCACAACAGGGGCATCTCGGGCTCGACCTCCACTTCATGGGTCTTGCCGTTGACCTGCAGGGAGATCATCAGGACTCCGGGAGTCAGGAAGTAATGGAAGCAGTCTAGCCCAAGACGGTGCCTCGCACGATTCGCCCTGGCGGTTGGCAGGGAAGGAAGATCGGGGGTTCGGGAAGCGTCAGCGCCGCGGTGTCGCGCCGCCGCTTCAGGTGCAGTATCCTGAGACCGGATCGCTTAATTCCACCCTCTAATGTCATGAGCCACAAGCACGAGAACCTCATCCGCACCCTGTTCCACGATCCGGTGAGCGGGAACATCCACTGGCGGGAGATCGAGTCCCTGCTCCATCACCTGGGGGCCAGGATAGAGAACCTGTCCGGGACACGAATTCGCGTGGTTCTCAACGGCGTCGAGGGCGTGCTGCACCGTCCCCATCACGGCACGACCTTGGGCCGCCAGGACGTGATGCACCTGCGGGGCTATCTCGCCAGCGCCCGGGTCACGCCGTCACTGTACGAGGAAGGCCGGGGCTGAAAACACAAGGGCCGGTGCCTGGGCACCGGCCCTGTCATGCCGAAGCGCGGTTGCGCGCTTCCCTGTTTTTTAGCGGTCGGTTTCTTCTCGCCCCCGCCGCCTGCCCGGGTCCTGCCGCGTCGCTCCTTGGGAACCGCCCCGGACCGTCAGCTCCTCGGACAGCATGAGCGGAAGCGGCCGACCATGGCGTATCCGTCCGCTTGCTTGTCAGAGTTTCCGTTCGGTCTGAAGAACGATTTCCGTGGCGGTCGCGCCGTCATAGAACAGGCCGCTCTTGGCCGTTGCCACCATGCGGGTGGCCGCCGGTGTCAGGGCCTCCAGTGCGATCTCCACGTCCCGTTCCTTGCACGTGGCCTTGATCAACTTGCCCTGCTCGTTTTTTTCCACGGAGGCAACCTGCATCCCCATCTGGTTCAGGGACCGGATGGTTGCTTTTTCCACCCGGGGAAGCGGCTCGCTGAAGGTGCGCTGGATGATTCCGGAGAGGGCGTGGTTGATGCCCGTGGAGGCGCCAAGTCCCGCGGCGGTAATGGCGATGGTTTCGCAGCCGGCCAGCAGGGTGGCGGATAGAACGACGGTCAATGCGGCGGTATTCCTCATTTTGCGGCCTCCCGGGCGGGTATAGGTTGTTCAGTTTCCTGGCAAAACTACTCGCCTCGGAAACCGGGGGCCAAGGAAAAATGACACACGCAAGCTGTTTGCCGGGAGGCTGTTGCTTGCGCGCAAACCGGGTTCCCAGAGTAACCCTGGACCTCCCAACTGAATCAACGAGTTGATATGCGGGAAGCGGCCCGGGGCAAGTTCCTGTGGCGTTGCATCACAGGATCCGGGTAGGGACTTTATTAACCTGCGCCGTCAGAGGTGCGGAAGGCGGAACCGCGGCAGGGAGGCTGGCCGACGAGGTCTAGGGGCGGGCGCAGGGGGCCCGCCCCGGTCCGGCTAGTAGCTCTTGTAGGGCAGGTACTTTCCGCTCATGGTGATCCTGACGCGGTCCCCCTTGGGATCAGGCAGGCGCTCGAGCTTCATTTCGAAGTCGATGGCGCTCATGATTCCGTCGCCGAACTCTTCATGGATCAGCTCCTTAAAGGTGGTGCCATAGACGTTCACGAGCTCGTAGAAGCGGTAGATCAGCGGGTCGGTGGGCACCGCGGTGGGGAGCGAGCCCTTGTAGGGCACCACCTGCAGGAGTTTCACCGCTTCCTCCGGGAGATCGAACAGCTTCCCGGCGGCCTCCGCCTGTTCCTTCGAGAGCTGCATCTGGCCCAGCAGGGCGGCGGTAGTCCATTCCGGGCTCTTGCCGATCTTGGTGGCCGCTTCCTTCCAAGTGAGGCCCTTCTGGATCTTGGCGGCCACGATCAGCTCGGTGACATCCGCGCGCGTCATGGGTTGGGTCATCATCTTCACTCCTTCGCTGCTGGCGTGTTTCATGGGGATCTCCTTGTTTCAGGTGCGGAGGCCGGCGAGGGCCGGGGAGGGAGGCCGCTCGGCCCGCACTTCGCTGATACCGGGCATGACGAGCGGGGGATTCTTGGGGTCGTAATTCTTGAACCCGAGCTCCTGGTGGAAGTTCTTCGACCGGTCGATCAGGAAATCCAGCAGGTGGTTGCGGATCGGGTAGTAATGGGGATGCCGGTGCAGGTCATGGCGGTCGCGGTTGCGCGGCAGGGTGTTGAGCACCACCTCCGCAATGCGTGCCCCGGGACCGTTGGTCATGAGCACGATCTTGTCGGCCAGTAGGATCGCCTCGTCCACGTCGTGGGTGATCATGAACACGGTCTGGCGGGTCTCGGCGCAGATCTTGAGCACTTCCTCCTGCAGCACGCCGCGGGTGAGCGCGTCCAGGGCCGAGAACGGCTCGTCCATGAGCAGCATCTTGGGCTCGATGGAGAGCGCGCGGGCGATGCCGACGCGCTGCTTCATGCCGCCAGAGAGCTCCGCCGGCCGCTTTTTCTCGGCGCCGGTCAGGTTCACCAGGTCGATGTACTTCTGGCAATGCTCGCGCACTTTTCCCTTGTCCCAGTCCGGCCACCGCGACTTCACGGCGAAGGCGATGTTCTGCACCACGGTGAGCCACGGCAGCAGGGCGTGGCTCTGGAAGATCACGGCCCTGTCCAGGCTGGGGCCCGCGATCTCGCGCCCCTGGATGAAGACGTATCCCTCGCTGGGGCGCTCGAGGCCGGAGAGGATGTTGAGGATGGTGGTCTTGCCGCAGCCCGAGTGGCCCACCACGCACACGAACTCGCCCTGCCCGAAGCTGAGCCAGAGGTCCTCGAACACCGTGTTGGCGCCGCCGCCGGTCTGGAAGCGCTTGGCGACACCCTCGAGCTTGACGAAAGGCTGATCCGACACGGGGCTCACTCCGGGAAGGTGACCGCCTTCGCCAGGCGGTTCAGGACGGCGTCCAGCAGCATGCCGATGAGGCCGATGGCGAGGATGGCCGTCAGGATGTTGGTGATGGAAAGGTTGTTCCACTCGTTCCAGACGAAATAGCCGATGCCCGTCCCTCCCACCAGCATTTCCGCGGCCACGATCACCAGCCAGGCGATGCCGATGGAGATTCGCATTCCGGTCATGATGGTGGGAGCGGCCGCGGGCAGGATCACGCGAAACGCCTTGCGCAGGGGACCCACCTCCAGGGTGCGCGCCACGTTCAGCCACTCCTTGCGCACCGACATGACGCCAAAGGCGGTGTTGACCAGCATCGGCCACAGGGAGCAGATGAAGATGACGAATATCGCCGACAGGCCGCTGTCCTTGATGGTGAACAGCGCCAGCGGCATCCAGGCCAGGGGCGACACCGGCTTCAGCACCTGGATGAAGGGATCCAGGGCCTTGTAGACCGTCGGCGACATGCCGATCAGGAAGCCCAGGGGAATGGCCACCAGCGCCGCCAGGGAGAAGCCTACCAGCACCCGCATGATGGAATACGCGAGCTGGATGCCGATTCCCTTGTCGTTGGTGCCACGCACGTAGAAGGGGTCTGTCAGGTGGGACCAGACCTTCTTCCCCAAATCCACCGGACCGGGCATGGCCGACTTCTGGCCGGAGGCCGCGGCAGCGCCCACCAGCTTGGCGTACTCATCGTCCACCACCTGGGCCCCTTTTTCCGGCAACGTGGCGACGTGCCACACGCCGAGGAAAAGACACAGGATCAGGAGCGACAGCAGCGCCGGCGCCCAGGATTTGCCGGCCATCCGGTCACGCCCTCTTGATGGCGAAGCTGTTCACGTAGTCGGCGGGCTTCGCGGGGTCGAAGGATTTGCCCATGACGACGAAGGTCTTGCTCGTCGCCGACGGCGGGGTCAGTCCCACCTCCTTCATCAGCTTGGCGGTGTCCGTGGCCAGGTACACTTCCTGGGCCACCTTGGCATAGTCCACATCCCCCTTGATCTGTCCCCAGCGCTTCATCTGGGTCATGATCCATACTGCGAAGGAGTGCCAGGGGAAAGGATCGAAATCGATGCGGTTCGGCACCTTCTGCACCGTGCCCAGGCCATCTGCGAACGTTCCGGTCAGCACCTGCTCCACCACCGTCACCGGCTGGTTAAGGTAGTTGGCGGGAGCGATGGCTGCGGCGATCTCCTTCCGGTTTTCCGGCTTGCTGGCGTAGGCCGTGGCGTCGATGATGGCCTTCAGAAGTGCCTTGTAGGTGTTCGGCATGGTGGTGACGAACTCCTTGCTGGCGGCGAAAGCGCAGCAGGGATGGTTCTCCCAGATGTCCTTGGACAGGATGTGGATGAAGCCGACGCCGTCGTACACCGCGCGCTGGTTGACGGGGTCCGGGGCCAGGAAGCCGTCGATGTTGTCGGCCCGGAGATTGGCCACCATTTCGGGAGGCGGCACGACGCGGATCTGGATGTCCCTGTCCGGATCGATGCCGTGCTCCGCCACGTAGTAGCGAAGCAGGTAGTTGTGCATGGAGTAGTCGAAGGGCACCGCGAACTTGAAGCCCTTCCATGACTTGGGGTCCCGCCTGTCCTTGTGCTTCATGGCCAGGGTGATGGCCTGGCCGTTGATGTTCTCCACCGCGGGCATGGTGTAGGGAATCGGATTCGAACCGGCACCCAGTGTGATGGCCAATGGCATGGGGGAGAGCATGTGGGCGGCGTCGTACTCCTTGTTGAGCGCCTTGTCGCGCACAACCGCCCAGCCCGCGGTCTTCACCACTTCCACGTCGAGCCCGTGCTTGGAATAGAAGCCCATGGGATGCGCCATGATGATCGGCGTGGCACAGGTGATGGGGATGAAGCCCACTTTGAGTTTCGTTTTCTCCAGCTTCCCGCCGGTATCGGCGAACGCTTCCTTGGCCAGCTTCAGGGGAAATGCCTGGTTCACCGCCGCCAGCAGCGCGCCCGCGCCCACGGCCTTCAGCACCGCACGCCGGGCGTTGTCCTGGGGAAACAGGGCGCGAATCACCGCGGACTCCACCGAGCGGCCTTGGAGCTCTTCCGCCGCGGCGTCATGCTCGGACTGGCTCGAATGCCGGCCGCAGGAGCAGCCGCCGCGCAAACTTACCGTGGGATCGAGGGGATTGTCGAAGCTGGACATCTTTATCACTCCTCTGTCAGGGATCGGTCCGTCGTGCGATGCATCAAGCGTGCCAGCAACCAGAAGTTGGCGATTTTCTCTTGGCTTTTCCCGCCTTAACGCCACGCGGTCGCGTCGAAAACAGATTCTGAGGCGGGGCTCCGCGCCTTGTTTTGGTGCAGTGCGCACAAGAAACGCACCGCAACCGGTCACGGCGACTGGGCTTCGAAATGCGTCACGCCGCCGCAGAAGCGGCGTTCGGAAGGGGCGGCCTCGATGGTTCAGGGGCGGTCGCAACGAGGAGTATGATGCCCGTGGTCCTTCATCCTGCTTCTCGCCCAATGGCGGGCGTTTGATCAACCCTTGCTGCGCAACCTGCTTGCCGATCTTCCTTCGCGCGCCGCCGACGAGCGGTTCGACGAACTACTGTCGCGACCCGGCCTGCGCATCGAGCGCATTGTGTCCACGGGCCACGCCAGCCCGCCAGGCTTCTGGTACGACCAGCCCCGGGCCGAGTGGGTGCTGGTTCTGCAAGGCGAAGCGCTGCTGCGCATTGAAACCGAATCCGAGCCGCGCCGCCTTCGGGCGGGCGATTTCGCGAACCTACCGGCCCGTTGCCGGCATCGCGTGGAGTGGACCCGGCCGGATCAGCCCACCGTCTGGCTGGCGGTGCATTACGACGCGATTTGACGCTTCGAACCGGGCCTTCGACCTGACGGGCCCAGGGGAGTAACATTGGCCGACATGGCGACGTCCCAGTCCGATAGGGAATCCCGGCGGGAGCCGATCCTGGGCAGTGCGCCGGACGATGCCCTGGCAGGAAACGATGCCCGGGCCGGGCGCAGGTCTTCCGGCGCGCGCTGGTTCCTGTGGCTGTTTCTCATTGCGCTGCTGGGAGGCAGTGCGGCGTTTTACTACTGGCTGAAGCAGGAACAGCCGGCGCCCCCGCCGCCGGTTGCCGAGGCGCCGCCCCCACCGGCACCGCCGGCCGCCCCCGAGCCGGCCATTAAACACCCCATCGAGCAGGCGGCCCCGCCAGCCCAGGAAGAGAAGCCGCTCCCCGAACTCGACCAGAGCGATGCCGCCGCCCGGGAGCGGCTGACGGAATTGGTGGGACCGAAGCCCGCGGATCAACTTTTCAATTCGGAGGCGCTGATCCGCAACATCGTGGTCACCATCGACAATCTGCCGCGCAACAAATTCGCGCGCCGCCTGGCGCCGGTGAAGCCGGCGCCGGGGCCGTTCATGGTGGAGAGCGCGGAGGGCGGCGTGGTGATCGATGCCGGCAATGCGGCGCGCTATGCACCCCAGGTGCGGCTGGCGGAGCTGATCGACGCCAAGAAACTGGTGGGGCTTTACGTTGCGTACTATCCGCTGTTCCAGCAAGCCTACGTGGAGTTGGGTTACCCCAAGGGCTATTTCAACGACCGCCTGGTGGAGGTGATTGATCACCTGCTGGCGGCGCCGGAGGCGCAGGGGCCGGTGAAGCTGGTCCAGCCCAAAGTGCTTTACGAGTACGCTGATCCCCGCCTCGAATCGCTTTCGGCGGGGCAGAAGATCCTGGTGCGGGTAGGGCCCGAGAACGCCGCCAAGCTGAAGGCCAAACTGAGGGAGATTCGCCGCGAGGTGACGGGCCAGATGCCGCCTCAGTAGGCTGCAACCACCAGCCCCCGCGCTTTATCTCCGGATGGCGGGGTCCCCATACGTCGCGGGCCCCGGGGGCGGGGCATCCCAAGGGTTGGAATCCTCCGCAAGTTCCTGTAGAATAACAACTTGCTGCCCCTGATCAAATAAATCCTGGTCGGGGGCTGAGTTTTTCTTGAATCCGCAACTTAGGAGGAACACCCCGATGGCCCGACTTCTGACGCCGAAAGAGGCAACCGCACTGATCATGGAGCACCGGATGCGCCAGTCTTTTGTTGGCAAGAGCAGCTCCCATGACCGGACGCAATCCACGGGGCCCAAGACCACCCGCCGCGGCCGGCCTCCGCGCCAGCGGCCTGATCCCCAGTAATCGGATCATGCAGGCGGCCGTGAACGGCCGTCGCAAAAAAGGGCGCCCGCGGGCGCCCTTTTTTGTTGCGGGAACCAGTCAAGGGAGCGGCGCACTGCTCGCGACCGGCAGCCGTCGGCCGGGTGCGGCGGCATGGAGCGGCACCACCCGCCGGCCCTTCCTGGCCTCCAGCAGCAGCGGCGCACAGCGCGTGGGGTCGTGATAGATGCCCACGCAGTCCAGGCACTGGAAGCATTCGTCGTAGCGGATGGCCCCCGAGGGCTCGATGGCCTGGTATTCGCAGCGATGGCGGCACAGCTGGCAGGGGGCGCCGCAGGCTTCCCGCCGCGGGAGCCAGCGCCACAGCCGTGCCTGTCCGCCCGCGGCCAGGGCCGCTCCCAGGGGACAGAGGTAGCGGCAGAACCCCTTGTACAGGAATGCGCCCGCCAGCAGCAGGCCGAGGGCGTAGGCCACGAAGGGCCAGGAACGGTCAAACACGAGGGTGATGGCGGTCTTGAAGGGCTCCACCTCGGCCAGCTTGTCGGCCAGGGCCGGGTGCGCCACCGCCGCCCCCAGCAGCGCAGCGAGCACGACATATTTGACCCTTACCAAGGCCCGGTCGAGGCGCCGCGGCACCCGGATCTGGGGAACGCGCCAGCGCCTGGCGGCTGCTGCCGCGATTTCCTGGAGCGCCCCGAAGGGACACAGCCAGCCGCAGAAGGTCCCGCGCCCCCACACCAGCAGCGTGACTCCCACGAAGCCCCACAGCACCAGGGAGGGCGGATCGTACAGAAGGAAAGTGAAGTCGCCTCCGCCCATCCCCGACTTCAGGGCGCCGATCACGGTGACGATGGATAACTGCGCCTGGGCATGCCAGCCGATGAAGAAGACCGTGAACGCGAGGTAGGCCCAACGGAAGCGCGCCAGGATTCGCGGGTTGCGGGACAAGCTGCGCTGCCCCAGGAGAGCCGCCGTCAGGACCATCAGCGCCGCGCCGAGCAATGCCAGCTCCCCGGTCCGGTTTTTCCAGGGCGCCATCCAGGGTTTACCTTCCGCGCCCTCGGGAATCAGGAAGAAGCGCTCGGGCAGCCGGTAATCCAGGGCGAAGTCTCGGCTCACCCGTTCCGGCCATATCTGCCCCTTCTCCCGGGTCACCCGCAGGGATAGGGTCCACGGCTGGGCGGGATCGAGACCTGCCTGGGCGAAGATGCGGAAGAACTTGGCGGCGTCGTGGGGCGGCACGCCGGCCGCCGCCGGCGCCAGGTCGAGATCCATGTCCCGCAGGTCCAGGGCCAGCCCCGACTGACGGAGAGCGAGGCGGTCGGGCACCGACCCGCGCACGAAATTTTCGTCCACGAACGGATGCCGGCCCGCGGACATGACCCACAGGGCGTGCTGGCCGTCCTCGAGCCGTCCGCGCAGGCGGGCGAAGCCCGCCTCGCCCAGCAGGTTGCGGCCGACGCTGGGCACGTTGAGGTAAGCCGCGTAGAAATCGCCGAAATTGCCCTCGGGGTCCCGGAGGGCCGCTTCGTCCACGCCCTCCGCGACGGTCCCGGCAAACGCGCGCTCCACCTCCCGGTTGCTGAGTTGCAGACGGCGAACGAGGCCCTGGTCCACCAGCTCCTGCCAGGTCATGGGCTCGAACAGGTCCTCGCGCACCCGGGCGGCGCGGCTGGGGTCCCGGCCCTCGGCGAATCCGAGGCGGGCCCGGGCCACCTTGAGGGCGGATGCGAGCACGGTCTCGTTGACGATGCGCACCGAGGCGGTGGCCTTGGCGACACCGTCCAGCACCACGTTGGCGCTGGCGCCGGGATTGGCGCTTCCCGCGCGGCTCCCGATCTTGATGTTCTGGCGCAGGTTGACGCCCGCGTACTGGGTGACGAAGGCGAACAGCGGCGCTTCCCCCAGCCCGTCCAGGAACACCGGCTCGTGCTGGGAAAGGACGCGCACTTCCATGAGCTCCCCCGACGGCTTGAGGGCGATGAGCAGGTTGAACGGCGTGCCCGAGAATCCCGGGATCGGGGCCAGGTCCATGGACTCGAAGACGTAAGCGACCAGCTCCTGCTGGGGCCCGTTCTGCCTGAGGATGGGCCAGACCGGAACTTCCCGGTCCTTCGGCCCGACCATGAGCGGGGACGGAAAGCGCTGCGCCATCTCCTCCCCGTTCATCACGCCGGCCAGGGCGGGCCCCATGAGGGCGATGCCGATCAGCAGGGCCAGCACCAGCCGGACAGGAACCATGACCCGGCTTCTAGCGGTTTCCGCCTCCGCCTACGCACAGCGGCGGCTCGTCCATGAGGGCGATCTGTTCCCGCAGCTCGAGGATGCGGTCCTGCCAGTAGCGCTGGGTGTTGAACCACGGAAACGCGGCGGGAAAGGCGGGGTTGTCCCAGCGCCGGGCCAGCCATCCCGAGTAGTGGATCAGGCGCAGGGTGCGCAGCGCCTCCACCAGGTGCAGTTCCCGGAGGTCGAACTCGAAGAAGTCCTCGTAGCCGGCGAGCACGTCCTCCAGCTGCCGCGCCATGTCGGCGCGCTCCCCGGAAAGCAGCATCCACAGGTCCTGCACTCCGGGCCCCATGCGGCTGTCGTCGAAGTCCACGAAATGGGGACCCTCGTCGGTCCACAACATGTTGCCCACGTGGCAATCGCCGTGGAGCCGCAGGGTGCGCACCGGGCCCGCGCGGTCGTAGCAGCGGCGCACGCCGTCCAGGGCCTGGGCCGAGACGCTGCGGTAGGCCTCGTCCAGATCCGCCGGTATGAAGCCTTCCTCCAGCAGGTACTCCCGGGGCTCGGTGCCGAAGGTGTGGAGATCCAGGCTCGGCCGATGGCGGAACGGCTCCAGGGCGCCCACGGCGTGGATGCGACCGATGAAGCGCCCCAGCCACTCCAGCACGGCGGGATCGCCCAGCTCCGGGGCGCGGCCTCCGCGCCGGGGGAACACCGCGAAACGGAATCCTTCGAATTCGAGGAGCGTCCGTCCGTCGATCTCCACGGGCGGCACCGCCGGGATCTCGCGGTTCGCGAGCTCCCGCGTAAACGCGTGCTCTTCGAGGATGGCGGCGTCGCTCCAGCGCCCGGGGCGGTAGAACTTCGCCACCAGGGGCGGGCCCGCGTCCATGCCCACCTGGAACACCCGGTTCTCGTAGCTGTTGAGGGCCAGCAGCCGGCCGTCGCAGCGCAGGCCCGCGCTCTCCAGCGCGTTCAGAATCCGGTCGGGGGTGAGCTCGGAATAGGGGTGGGCGCCGGGCATGGCGGGCTGCATGGCGCCCATTGTACGGGGCGCGGCCTCAGCCCATGCGCGCCAGGGTGCTGCGCACCGCCTCCGCGCAGCGCCGGAAGGCTGCCTGCTCCTGCGCGTCCAGGTCCGGGTTGAGCACTAGGTGCACGCCCTCACGCCCGATCACCGCCGGCAGGCTGAGGCAGACGTCGGTGACGCCGCAGAAGCCGTTCATGCGCACGCTCACCGGCAGCGTGTAGCGCAGGTCGCGGGCGATGCTCTCAACGATCAGCCGCACCGCCATGGCCACCGCGTAGTTGGTGTAGCCCTTGGAGCGCAGCACCTCGAACGCCGATTGCTTGGCCTCCTGCAGCATCCGGTAACGGGCGGGGGTGGCGTCGATATGCTCGCCGCCCGCGGTGGCCACCGACAACGCCGCGAACTGGGTCTCCCCGTGCTCGCCCAGGATGTAGGCCTTGAGGTCCAGGGGATGGATGCCCACCTGCTGGCTGAGCAGGTCCCGGAAGCGCGCCGAGTCCACCAGGGTGCCGGTGCCGATCACCCGCTGCCAGGGGAATCCCGTGACCTCCTGGATGCGCCCGGTGATGGCGTCCATGGGATTGGTGACATTGACGATGATGGCACCGGGGCTGAGGGCCGTGAAACGCGGCAGCAGTTCCAGGATCAAGGCCCCGTTGCCGCGGGCCAGCTCGCTGCGGTCCGCCATGTCCCGGGACATGGGCACGCTGGCGCACATCACCAGGATGTCGGAGCCGGCCGTGTCCTCCGCCTCGCCGGCCCGCACCCCGACCCGGTGGGGAATGAACGCGCACGCCTGCTGGATGTCCAGGGCCTCGGCCCGCGCCACGCTTCCGCTGCGGTTCCACAGCACCAGCTCGCCGGCCAGGCCGTCCATGGCCATCAGGAAGGCGGCGGTGGAGCCCACCTTGCCGATGCCGATCACGGAGATCTTCATAGGCCTGTCCTGCCGGCGGATTGCACCCGGTCCGGAACCTTCCGGTGGACGGTGGGGGGCACGCTAGGCCGGAGGCGCGTCGGGGGAATCGCTCTCTGGTCGCGGCGCCGGGCGCTCCAGCGCGGCGACTTCCCGCTCGGACTTGGCCGTTGGTTCCTCCGCGCTCCAGGGCGTGGCGCTGGCGGCCCAGTCCCGGAACGGGAACGGTTTGTCTTCCGTGTTGAAGGTGAGGAAGAGAAAGATGTTGTAGGCGAAGGCCGAGAGCTGCCGCCCGAACGCCAGCAGGTTGGCGTTGGCTTCTCCGGTCACCAGCCGGATCAGGAACTGGAGGACCACCACCGCGGTCAGCACGATTTCGCTCACGCCATAGACGATGGCCATCACCAGCATGTGAAGGCCCCGCAGCCAGATGCCGGATGAAGTGAGATTGCGCTTGAGTTCCTGGTCCATTTCAAATCGGCTGCCGCGGATTGATGGGAACTGCCTCCACTTCGTATTTTAGCGGCTGATGCTCTTGGTGGCACCCTTGCGGGCTTCGCTCCACCCGGGCTAACCTTCCGCGCCAGCCATTCGTCCCGGGACAGATCCATGACCAGCCAGCTCTTCTCGCCATTCACGCTCCGTTCCCTCAGCCTCGACAACCGCATCGTGGTGAGCCCCATGTGCCAGTACTCGGCCGAGAACGGCAGCGCCACCGACTGGCACCTGATGCACTTGGGCAGCCTGGCCCAGTCCGGCGCCGGGCTGCTGTTCGTGGAGGCCACCGCGGTGGAGGCCGACGGGCGAATCACCCCGGGCTGCCTCGGCCTCTATTCCGACGACAACGAATCCGCTCTCCGGCGCGTCCTCGACGCGGTGCGACGCCATTCGGCCATGCCCCTGGGCATCCAGCTGGCTCACGCGGGCCGCAAGGCTTCCAGTCGTCCGCCCTGGGCGGGCGGGCAGCTGCAGACCGTGGCGGAGGGCGGCTGGCGGCCGGTGGCGCCTGCGGCCGTGCCCATAATGCCCGGGGAGCCCGCGCCCGCGGCCCTCGATCTCGCGGGCATCGAGCGCATCCGGGACGCGTTCGCGACCAGCGCGCGGCGGGCGGCGCGGCTCGGCTTTGACGCCCTGGAGTTGCATTGCGCCCATGGCTATCTGCTGCACGAGTTTCTTTCGCCCCTGACCAACTGCCGCGACGACGCCTACGGGGGCAGCCTGGAAAATCGCATGCGCCTGCCGCTGGGGGTCTTTGACGCCGTGCGCGCGGCGTGGCCGGCGAAGCGGCCCTTGGGAGTGCGGGTCTCCGCCACCGACTGGATCGAGGGCGGCTGGGACCTGGAGCAGACCCTGCAGCTGGCCCATGCCCTGAAGGTGCGCGGCTGCGACTGGATTGACGCTTCGTCGGGAGGGCTCTCGCCGCAGCAGAAGATCGCGCTCGGGCCGGGCTACCAGGTGCCGTTCGCGCGCCGCATCCGGGAGGAGGCGGGCATCCCGACCATCGCGGTCGGGCTCATCACAGACCCGCGCCACGCGGAGGACATCGTGGCCCGGGGAGACGCCGACCTGGTGGCCCTGGCCCGGGGCATGTTGTGGGACCCCCACTGGCCCTGGCACGCCGCCGCCGCCCTCGGGGGCCAGGTGCGGGCACCCAGGCAGTACTGGCGCGCGCCGCCCCGGGAGGCCAAGGACGTGTTCAGGGACACGGAATTCGGGATGCGCTGAGGGCGCCTAATCCCAGAGCCAGGCGGCGCCGCGCACTCCGCCCGAATCGCCATGGGCGTTCCGCACCAGGCGGGTGCCCACCACATCCGAAAACACCCACCGCGCCCACAGCTTCGGCACGTTCCGGTAGAGGCGCGGGATATTCGAGAGGCCGCCGCCGAGCACAATGACGTCGGGGTCCAGCAGGTTTATGACCGTGGCCAGGGACCTGGCGAGGCGCTGCTCGTAGCGCTCGAGGGCGGTTTCGCAAAGGGTATCGCCCTCGGCGGCGTTTTCCACGATTTCCGGCGGATCGAGGCGCTCCCCCGCGTGCCGGGCGTGATCGTTGGTGAGGCCCGGCCCCGAGAGAAAGGTTTCGATGCAGCCGTGGCGCCCGCAATAGCACGCGGGGCCGGGGCGCTCGTCGTCTTCAGGCCAGGGAAGGGGATTGTGGCCCCACTCGCCGGCCACCGCGTTCACGCCGAGCAACGGATGGCCCTTCACCACGACGCCGCCGCCCACGCCGGTGCCCAGGATTACGCCGAACACCACGCCAGCCCCCCGGGCCGCGCCGTCCACCGCTTCCGACAGGGCAAAGCAGTTGGCGTCATTGGCCAAGCGGACTTCGCGCCCCAGGCGCCGTTCCAGGTCCTGCTTCACTGGCTTGCCGTTGAGGCAGGTGGAGTTGGAATTGCGCAGCAGCCCCGAGGCCGGCGACAGCGCGCCCGGAGTGCCGATGCCCACGGAAGCGTCGGAAGCGCCCAGCGCCTGCTCTGCCTCCGCCACCAGCAACGCGACGTTGTCCAGGGTCGCGTCGTAGTCTCCGCCAGCGGTGGCGGCGCGCCGGCGCAGCAGCTCGCGCCCGTCCCGGTCCAGAGCGATGATCTCGGTCTTGGTGCCGCCGAGATCGACGCCGATGCGGATGCTCATGTTCCCCCTCCCGGCCGCGCCCGGTTGCGCGCCAGCATGCAGTCCGTGTTGTGGACGTAAAGCAGATGGGCGATCTTGCGCACGAAGTGATCCTCGTGGGGATCCAGGGCGCCCTCGGCGTAGGCGACGCGCCACAGCTGCTCCAGGACCCGGATCCGCTCCTCCTGGGAATACCAGCGCTTGATGACGGAGACCGGACCGAAATAAGAGGTGAAGCGCCGGGCCGGCTCTCCCGCCTGGTCCAGCAACGCCCGGGCCTCCGCTTCGCCCGTTCCAAACAGGTCGTGCAGGGCCCCGGCAGCGGCGCGGAGTTCCTCCGGGCGGGTTTGCAGGTCGGCCCGCGCCATTTCCAGCAGCAGCCCGGCCACGGCCAGTTCCAACTGCCGGCGCTCGTACTCCGAGGAACGTGGCGCCTCGGATGACCCATCACTGATCAGCCGTTTCAGAGTTCGCAGCATCGAAGCACTCCAAGTCTACCGCTGGTTAGTTTACTTCCATTGGGCAAGCGCGGTTTTACAGCGGACACCTGGCGCGCGCCTCGAGCAAGCGGACCAGTGAATCCGCTTTGATCCCGGCCAAGTGGGCGTTATGCTGTCGCAATTTTTCGTCCCCAACCAAGGAAGGAGGTCTGCATGCTTTCTGCATCCCTGCGCAAGTTCCTTATCGCGTTGCTCTTCGTGGTTCCCTCCGTGGCGTTCGCGGCCCTGCCCGCCGTGCAGGCCCCGGTGCGCTACATGGCCCTCGGCGACAGCCTGGCTTCGGGCTACAAGGCGATGCCGGCGACGGCGGGCTATGCCTACCAACTCTACTTGGGCCGCGCCTTCGGCAGCATCCCCGACGTCCTGTTCGACAATGCATCGGTCCCGGGTGCCCGCAGCCAGGACGTCCTCAATTTCCAGCTGCCCCAGGCGGGGCTGTTCCTGCCCAACGTGGTGACGATATCGGTGGGCGGTAACGACCTCCTGGCCTTACTGGAAACTCCGCCGATTACGCCGGAAAAGGTTCAAGCGGCGCTGGAGCAGTTCGGAGTCAACCTGAGCCAGATCCTGGGCGGGCTGTGCCTCGGAATGCCGGCGGGCGGACAGATTTATCTTCACACTCTTTATGAGATTCCGGACATCCCCGAGACCACATTTGCCGTGCCGGCGTTCAACCAGGTGCTGAACGACGTGGTAAACCAGATGTCCCTGTTCCCCGGCTGCACTGACAAGGCCCTGGAGGTCGCCGACGTTTACACGGCATTTCTCGGCCAGAAGGGCCTGCTCCTGATCGAGCGCTACCAGAAAAAAGGCATTGACGTCATCGAAGTGCACCCGACCAACAAGGGGCACCGGGTGATCGAGGAGCGGTTCCGGGAGCTGTTGGCAAACTGATCCGCCATGGGGCCGGGCAAGGTCAGCGGTGGATCTCGCCCTCGTGCCGGCGCAGCAGCGGAATGGCCAGCAGCGGAATGAGGCCGAGCAGGGTCGCGGTGATCATCAGGGCGCCCAGGTTGGAGTAGTCGGCCTGGGTCACCTGGAAGGCCTCGTTCAGGTGGCGGGTGAACAGCTCGCTGGCGGATAGCGCCAGGTTCATCCAGGACGCCATGATCGCGAACATGGTGGCCTCCGCCCCCCGGGGCGCGCTGCGGGCGATCAGGATCAGCATCGGCACCATGGTGAGCTGGGAGAGGGGCGCTGAAATGGTGGTGTCTATGAAGGCGAAGGTGCGCGCACTCACCCCCAGCCATTCGTGAATGCCGAAGAACAGGCCGATGTTCGGAAGGTAGAGCAGGGTTCCCGCGATCAGCACCCAGAACAGCGTGAAGCTCACCGGCCGGCTGATGATGGCCTTGCGGAATACCAGCAGTCCGATGAGTCCCACCACGGCGCTGACCTGGGCCAGGATACCCAGGAACTGCTGGTCGAAGCCCAAGGCGTCGATGGCCCAGTAGCTGTACCCCTGGCCCACCCCGGGCACCGCGCGGAACAGGAAGATGACGCCGGCGGCGATGATCACCGCCCGGGTCACGCCCATCAGCTTGAGCAGCACGCCGATCAGCGCCAGGGAAACCGCCAGCACGATCTCCGCGGCGTAGGCCACGCCGTTGAGGTTTAGGGCGATGCCGAGGGCCGCGTAACCCAGGCCCACGCCCAGCACCATGCCGGCGCGGCCGTGGCCCAGGGGACTCGCGTCCGCCGGAGGCGCCTCCCGCCGCGGCATGCGCCACAGGATGGGCAGCGTCAGCAGCACCAGCACCGGCAGCGCCATGGC
>Ga0210334_10407500_pt1 | contig 25363 bp, 20 predicted proteins | sample S306metaT_FD_164440 | JGI IMG/M metagenome (GOLD analysis project Ga0210334, IMG submission 164440) | Metatranscriptome of estuarine sediment microbial communities from the Columbia River estuary, Oregon, United States - S.306 (Metagenome... | ecosystem: Environmental > Aquatic > Marine >... | reverse complement strand
TCTTCTTCGGTCCGCCGGTCAGGCCTTCGCTGCAAAAACCACAAGATTCCTGCGGGGGGCCGCCCAGGTACGGGCAGGATTGAAAACCGCACAGATCGGCCGGCTGAATCACATCCCGCTCGTGTCCCAATGCCACCGCCCGCTCGACTACGTTTTCCAACTCCCGCACGTTCCCCGGATAGGAATAGCGCAGCAGCAGTTCGCGCGCCGACAGCGAGAACCCTCGCAGCTTTTTATTCAACTTGCCCGAGCAGGTATCGAGCACATGCTCGGCGATCACCAGAATGTCTTCCTGCCGTTCCCGCAGCGGTGGAATGATGACCTGCACGACGTTGAGACGGTAAAACAGGTCTTCTCGAAACCGCCCCTGCGCGACTTCTTTGCGCAGATCCTTTTGCGTCGCGCAGACCAAACGGACGTCTGCTTCGATCGTGACGTTTCCGCCCACCCGCTCAAACGTTCGCTCTTGCAGCACCCGCAACAGTTTCACTTGAACCGCCGGAGACAATTCGCCGATCTCATCCAGGAACAATGTCCCGCGATGGGCCAACTCGAACCGCCCTCGGCGCTGGCGCATAGCGCCGGTGAAGGCACCCTTCTCGTGGCCGAACAGCTCGGCCTCCAACAGTGTTTCCGGCAGGGCGGCGCAGCTCACCTTGATCAGCGGAGCGTCCCGCCGGGGACTGTTCTGATGCACCGCGTTCGCCACCAGCTCTTTTCCCGTTCCGCTCTCGCCAAGAATCAGCACCGTCGAGTCGGTCGCCGCCACCAGTTTGATCTTGTCCAACACTGCGCGCATCCGGCTGTTGGCTCCCAGAAGGCCGCCGAAGCAAAACTTGTCTTCCAGTGTCGCCTTGAGATCCTGATTTTCCCGGCGCAACGAGACGACACGGCTGATCCGCTCGACGATCAGCAGCAATTCATCCATCTGAAACGGTTTCGTAAGGTAATCGATCGCGCCCAGCTTCATCGCTCCGACTGCCGTGTCCACCGATCCGTGCGCGGTGATCACCACCACCTCCGTCTCCGGCGCCTTGTCTTTGGCCGCCTTGAGCACGGTTAATCCGTCGGCCCCCGGCAGCCGTAGATCGGTGATCACAAGATCAAACCTCTTCTGCCAGATCGCGTCGATCCCCTCGGTCCCGGAAGCGGCCGCATGCACGTCGTAACCGACAGCCTCCAGCGCGTCCACCATGGACAGCCGCATCAACGGTTCGTCATCAACCAGGAGGATGGCAAGACCCTTCATGACCCCTTCTCCACCAGCGAGAGATCAGGCGACACCGGCAGACACAGGGTAAAGGTTGTCCCTTTGCCGACCTCGCTCTCCACCAGAATTTTCCCGCCATGACGCTCGACGATGCCGAGATTGACGGAGAGCCCCAATCCCGTTCCCTCCCCTTCGCCTTTGGTCGTAAAGAACGGATCGAACACGCGCGGCAGTACGGATGGAGGAATGCCCGACCCTGTATCGCCGACTTCGACCAGGCAGCCCCCTTCGGCCACGAAGGTGCGAATCGTCAACTGCCCGCCGTTCTTCATCGCCTGCACAGCATTCAAAATCAAATTCATCAAGACCTGCTCAATCATATGGCTATCCACCATCACATTCGGCAAACCTTGCCCCAATGCGGTCTCCAGCGTGATCCGATTGGATGTGAACAGATGGGTCGTCAGCACCAATACCTGTTCGACAATCCGATTGATGTCGGCCGGACTGAATTCCGGCTCATGCTGCTGGGAGAAATCGAGCAACTGCCGAACGATTTTTTGCACCCGGCGGACACCGTGCTCCATGGAAGCCCAATATTCCTCCTGGCGGGCCTGGGACAAACCCCCTTTTCGAAGGTTGTAGAGGCAGTTGAGGATCCCGCCGAGCGGATTGTTGATTTCGTGAGCCACGCCGGCCGCCAGTTTCCCGACAGAGGCTAGTTTTTCTGAATTGCGGATTTGTTGCTCCAGTTTTTTCGTCTCTGTCATATCACGCGCAATGCCCAGCACGCCGAGGATCTCCCCCTCGACCCCTTGAAGCGGAGACACGCTGACCATCACCGTACGAATTTCACCCAGCCGGGTCATGACCTCGACCTCATACACCTGCTTGGCGCCGATGTCCAAGGTGCTCTTGAGCCGCCTGCCACGGTGGCGCCGCGACAGCAAAGACAGGTAAGGCCGGCCCAGCAGATCGTCTTTGCGATAGCCCCAGGCGTTGACCTTGCTGTTGACGTAGGTGAAGCGCTGGTCGGTATCGAGCGTATAAATGACATCGTTCGCGTTTTCGAGCAAATTTTCCAAGTACTGTTTTGTTTCTTCGATTTCCCTGGTCCGCTCCCGCACCTTCGCCTCGAGATCTTCGCGGTAGGACTGCAACTGGCGCTCCAATCGCTTTCGGTCCGTAATGTCTCGGAGCTGTACCATGACCAGCGATTGATCGACGCCCCCGACCAGAATCAGGTCCATCTCGACCGGAGTCTCGCGCCCATCGGCGTGAAAGACCGTGATTTCCTGAGTGGACACCTGCTGCCGGCCGGTGCTGATATCGCGCACCCAGCCCACGAATGCGTGGTGATGATTCACCGGCACGACATCGAGCATGCTCCGCCCAATGATACTGGTTCCCGCATGCCCCAACGCCTGTTCTTCCCGCTTGTTGACGGCCACGACCGTCCCCTCGGCATTCACCATAAACACCGAATCGGCGACCAAATCGAAGAGGGCCTTGTACCGAGACTGCGAAGCGGCCAGCTGCTGTGTGCGCTCCGACACCGCCTGTTCCAGCCCGCTGGTATAGCATTGTAGCTCCTGTTCCAATCGGCGCCGCTCCGTGACGTCCCGAACAAACGCGCGTGAATGAATCAACCCGCCACGCGCGTGATCGAACAGCGCCGTGGCATGGATTTCCACATCGACCGGATGACCGTCCTTCGCCAACAGCACCGTATCTATCGACCCCTGCCCCTGCGCGACCAATCGTTCGAGATAATGCAGGACTCGCGATTCCTGCCCGGTCGGGACCAAATCCCACAGCTTGCGCGCCAACATCTCATCGAGCGTATAGCCCAACTTGTCGAGCCCCGTTTTGTTGACGTGGACAAAGCGGCCGCTCCGGTCTAACTGGTAAATCATTTCAGGCGAATGTTCGATCAAGTCTCGATATTTCTCCTCCAATCGGCGGACGTCTTCCATCCGCTGCTCGATCTGCCCGAACGAACGTTGCAGATTGGACGCCATCTGGTTGAAAGCCTGAGCCAGCCCTTCGATCTCGTCTCCGGTGTGCAACTCCAGCCGTTGCTCCAGCCGGCCACTTCCGATCTCTTGAACGCCATCGTGCAACACGCGAAGCGGTTCGGCGATGCGCCGGGCAGCAAGCACTCCCGCTCCGCAGAGCATTCCCACGACCAGCAGCCCGCCCGCCAGAACTTTGGCCATCAGCCCGCCGAGCGGACCGAATGTTTCATTCGGGTCCTGTCGCACGACGGTAATCCACTGTTTTCCACCGATACTCCCAGGAGCAAGCCCATCAGTGAACCGCACCGGGGCGAAACCGATCAAGGCATCCTTGCTTCCGTGCGAATCATCGGCGGCAGCGGCCCATCCGGATTTCAGCGCGCCCAGCAGACTGCTCAATTCGGCATTCACGGAATGTGCTTCCGGCGCCAACACCGGGCACATCACAACGGCGCCGTCCGAGCTGAACAGCATGGCGTGGCCGGTCTCGCCTACCGACACGTCGGCGATGGACTGAAATACCGTATCGCGGCGAAGCAGGATCGTCACAGCGCCGATCACGGTCCGATGTTGGTCGTCCATGATCGGCGCCGCCACAACGATGACATGGGTCCCTAATGATGGATCGAATCCGACTTCACCCACGTAGGGCCGTAGGCTCGCCGCGTGCACCACCGCCTGCCACCAGGAGGCTTTGGCGTACGCATACTCGACCTGAGGAATGGAACTGACGACCAACGCGCCTTGCCCATCCGTCACCAGAATGCCGACGTAATCCCCCTTCCGAATCTCATGCCATCGAATCAGGAAATTGGTGACGATCCGGTTCACAAACAGCGGAAACTCGCTCCGTTTATCCCGCTGTCCCCAACGCTGCTGCCAATCGTCGATGATGTCTCGAATGGCCTGTGGATCTTTGCCTTCATACGTACGATTGGCCTCCGACACGGCGGTGCGCAGGAAGGGCATAGTCGCCAGCTGTTGGGCTTCGTTCATGCCGCGCGTGACATGTATATCAATGCGGCGGGCGGCCTCGACGGCCGCTTCCTTGAAGTTCGCTCCGGCCGTCTCACGCAACGCGCGGCATTCTTCGATGTAGATCAAGACCAGGAGAAGCGTCAGTGGCAGGAGGCCGACCATCACGATCGCCGCGATGATCTTGCGCTGGAGGCTGTGGAACCGGCTCCAGAGTGCCATGATTACACCAGGGTAATACGTGAACCTACGTCTGTGCCGAAGAGTGCTGAGCGCTGAATTTTGACTTCACAGCAAGACTCAACACTCTGCGCCGACGAGATTCGAGCGATGCTAGACTCGCGAAGTCCGCTTCGCCGAAGGTGCGAGGCGAGCCGGCGAAGCGAGCGTCGCGGGATGAATGCTATGTCACCATCCATCTAGCCGCGACTCAAGAGCCTGCCTGACCTTCCCGGCCACAGCAGCAACAGCGGGCTGGCGACAAAAACGGATGAATACGTCCCAAAGATGACGCCGCCAAGCAGCGCCAGGGAAAAATCGTGGAGCACATCCCCGCCCACCAGCGTCAGGGGAATGAGCACGAGCACGACCGTCAAGCTGGTCACGATGGTGCGGCTCAATACCTGGTTGACCGCCGTATTGATCGTCGCCTCTTCGGTCTCGCGCCGGCGTGTCTTCAAATTTTCCCTGATCCGGTCGAACACGATGACGGTGTCGGTCAGCGAATATCCCGCCAGCGTCAAGAGCGCCGTCACGATCAACACCGTAATCTCCTTGTCCAGCGCATAGAACGCGCCGAGGACGGCCAACACGTCATGGAAGGTCGCCAATGCCGCCGCAACCCCGAACCGAAGCTCGAACCGCGCCGCGACATACAGAATAATGCCGATGAATGAAATGACGATGGCAATGAGGGCGTCCTCCTGGAGCTTCTTGCCGATCGTGGGGCCGATCTCCGTACTGGAATCCACGACAAACCCGTTCGAGGAAAACTTGGTTTTGAACACATCTATGACGGTTTCGGCTGTTTTCTCTTCGATGGTCGTCGAGGTCTTGACACGGATGAGCAGCTTGTTGTCCTGCCCAAATTCTTGCAACTCGGCGTTCCCGAGCCCGCTGGATTCCAAGATCTTTCTCGCCTCATCGATTTTGATCGGCTGCTCGAACTTCAGCTGCACCGCCGTCCCGCCGGAGAAGTCGATGCCGAGATTGGCCGCCCCCCGCGCAATCTGAACCACGGCAATCAACCCGAGGAGCACCATGACGCTGGAAAAGGCGAAGGCGATCTTGCGTTTGCCCATGAAATCGATGTTGGTCTTTCCAAGAATCTCTAACATGCTGACTCCCTTTTCTGAACTGTCGGCTACCGGCTATCAACCATCAGCGTCGTTCTAAATGCTCAACGTCTCCACCTTGGTCCGCTGATTCAGCAGATCAAAAATCACTTTGGTTCCGACCAGCGCGGTAAACAGGTTGATCGCAATGCCCAGACACAACGTCACGGCAAATCCTTTGATCGGTCCTGTCCCAAATAAGAAGAGGGCGACCCCGGTGATCAACGTCGTCACGTGTGAATCGACGATCGTGAGCAGGGCCTTGTCGTAGCCGGCGTCGATCGCGGACCGCACGGCCTTCCCTCCCCTCAGCTCTTCACGGATACGTTCGAAAATCAGCACGTTCGAGTCGACGCCCATCCCGATCGTGAGCACGATTCCGGCGATGCCCGGCAACGTCAGCGTCGCAGTCAACGCCGATAACGCGCCCATGAGGCACACCAGGTTGAGGACCAGCGCACAATTGGCAATCACGCCGGACAGGCGGTAATACACCACCATGAACATCACGACCATGGCGCCCGCAATGATCGTCGCTTTGACGCCGGCGTCGATCGAGTCCTGTCCGAGCGACGGGCCGACCGTGAGGTCTTGCACGATCTTGAGCGGCGCCGGCAGCGCGCCGGCCCGCAGCACGATCGCCAGATCGTTGGCTTCCTGCGTTGAGAACGTACCGGTAATCTGCGCCCTGCCCCCGGAAATACGCTCTTGGATGACCGGCGCAGAATAGATCGTGTTGTCGAGCACCACCGCCATGCGCTTCTTGACGTTGTCGGCCGTGATCCGCTCAAACTCTTGCCCGCCCTTGGCGTCGAAGGTGATGGAGACATAGGGATCGTTGAATTGTCCGATCGAGACCCGCGCATCGCTGAGCACGTCGCCGGTGAGCATGACCCGTTTCTTCACCACATACGGGATGCGATATTCGCGGCCGGTCTCCTTCTCGATCGACCGCTCGAACAGGATCTGGTCTCCTTCGGGCAGTTGGCTCTCGAACTGGCTGACGATCTCCGCTTCCTTGTCTCTCGGAATACGGGCGGGCAACTCCAGCCTCATCTGATTGTCTTCGTCCAGCATTTTGAACTCGAGCAGCGCGGTTTCCTTGATCAAATCCTTGGCGCGCTTCGGGTCCTTGACGCCGGGCAACTGCACGACGATTTGCTTCAATCCCTGCCGCTGCACGACCGGCTCCGCCACGCCGAACTGGTCGATGCGGTTCCGGATCGTCTCCAACGCTTGATTGATCGTCGAGTCCTTGATGCGCGCGGTCTCAGTGTCGCGGAGTTCCCAGACCAACGTGCCGGATGTTCCACCAGTATCCTTTTCCGTAAAGGTCGGGTAGTCGTCGAGCAGTTTCTGGATCTCAGCCTTGAGATCGACATTCTGGAATTGAATCGTGATCTGCGTGAGCGCCGTGCGCTTCACCGACTCGACGGGAATCTTTTTGTCGACCAACAGATCTTGGAGCGACGTCACGGATCGGTCCACCGCGATCTCTACCGCGCGATCCTCGTCCACCTCCATGACCATGTGGATGCCGCCCTGCAAGTCCAACCCCAGGGCGATCCCCTTGTTCGGCAGGACCGCCTTGGCCCACACAGGCAACGCCTGATACACCGGCTGGTAGGTCGGCACAAAGGACACCAGCGATGCCACCATGACCAGCCCCAACAACCACAACCGCCCCGCCACCTTCTTCATGTCGTTTCCAACCCCTTTGTCCCGTTCGGATTACGCATCCTTGTCTTTGTCCTTGTCCTTGTCCTCATCCTCTCCACGCACCCGCGCGATATTTTCGCGCTGCATTTTGATCTTGGTATTGTCGGCGATTTGAAGCGTGACGGTCTCCTTCCCCAGATTGGTGACCGTTCCCCAGATGCCGGACGTCGTCACGATCTTGTCGCCCTTTTTCACGGCCTCCAATAAGGCCTTTTGTTCTTTCTGCTTCTTCTGTTGCGGCCGAATCAGCAGAAAATAGAAAATGACGAAAATCAATACGAACGGCACGAACGACAGCAGGCTGCTCGTGCCTGCGCTGCCTCCGCCCGTCCCCTCAGCCCACGCAATAGATTCCATTAGCATTGAACGGTTCCCCTCTTCGTTAGCAGAATGTCGAAAAAGTCCGCCAGCTTTGTTCCCTGCCTTCGCCGAAGCGCTTCGCGCAGGCAGGTCGCGTCGCCCAGAGGGTCAACGTACCGAAGCGTGCGCCTCGCCTCTTCGCTCGCTACGGCCTCGCTGGACGGCCCTTTTGATCATCCTGCGGAGCATCAATCGTTGCAACCACTTGCCTCTCTTGCGGATAACCATGTCCCACATAGCTGTTCAATCGCCTGTTAGATATCTTGCGGCATACGCCGCGCCGTACCGGCTTCGCGATCGGTCGAAACCACGACTTCCGGCGGTTCCTGCGCTTGACTGCGATAAAACGCGTCTCGAAATTCCAAGAAGGCGTCTTGCGCGACGGCCGTCCGCAGCCGGCGCATGAAATCCGAAAAGTACCAGAGATTGTGAATCGTATTCAGCCGCGCCCCCAGCATTTCTTTGACGGTAAACAGATGGTGCAGATAGGCCCGCGAATATCGGGCGCAGACCGGACATCCGCAGTCTGGATCGATAGGCCGTTCATCGCGGACGTACTGCGCCTGTTTGATGACGACCCGCCCGCCCGTGGTAAACAAGGAACCGGTCCGGCCATGCCGCGACGGCACGACGCAGTCGAACAGATCGATGCCACGCGACACGCCCTCGATCAAATCTTCCGGATGCCCGACCCCCATGAGATACCGAGGCTTGTCTTCCGGCAATTCCGGCACCGTCACATCCAGCATGGCATGCATCTCGGCCTTGCTTTCGCCCACGGACAAACCGCCGACCGCATAGCCCTCGAACCCCAGCGCCGTCAAGTCCCTCGCCGACTGCGCGCGCAACTCATGATCCAGCCCGCCCTGGACGATGCCGAACAGAGCCTGATCCGTCCTTCGTCGGCTCGCCTGACAACGCTCCGCCCACAACTTGGTTCGGCGCACCCCGTCCTGCACTGTCTCACGGCTTGCGGGAAGCGCGACACATTGATCGAAGGCCATGATGATGTCGGCCCCCAGCGCCTCTTCAATCTCGATCGCCGTTTCCGGGGTAATGAAATGGGTAGAGCCGTCGATGTGCGACTGGAAGGTCACGCCTTCGTCGGTCACCTTGCACAGCCTGGCCAAACTAAAAATCTGAAATCCCCCGCTATCGGTCAAGATCGCCCCTGGCCAGCCGGTAAAGGCATGCAGACCTCCCATTTCGGCGACGATTTTGTGGCCAGGCCGCAAGTACAGGTGATAGGCATTGTTCAGCATCAGCCGAAACCCAAGATCTTGCAGGTCGTCCGGTTCAAGCCCCTTTACCGGCCCTAAGGAACCAACCGGCATGAAGGCCGGCGTGTCGATCACGGCGCGGGCGGTCCGCAGCTGGCCGAGCCTGGCATCGGAGCGTCGATCGCGTTGTCGAAGCTGGAACTGCATCATCGCTTGCTCGCTGCCCTTCCCTACATCTGCTCAGGGGCCGAGATCCCAAGCACCGCCAAACCGTTTCGGATGACCTGCTGGACGCCCCGCATCAGAACAAGCCGGGCTGCAGTCTTCTTGGGTGTCAGTTCTTCTGCCGGTTCCGCCTCGCTTGGCTCCTGTCCGACCGCCGGAGGCAGAATCCGATGCTTGTTGTAAAACGTGTGCAACAGCGCCGCCAATTGCTGCAGATAGTAGGTCACCCGGTGCGGCTCGAACGCCGAGGCGCTCGTTTGAAGAAGCTCCGGATAGGCAGAGAGTTTTCTGATAAGGCCCAATTCGTCTGGATCCGTCAACACCGAAAGATCCGCCTCCGCCGCCGGAGGGCAGGTCATGCCCCTCGCGGCCGCCACACGCCAGAGACTGGAGATTCTGGCATGGGCATACTGCACGTAATACATCGGGTTGTCGGCTGACCGCTGCTTCGCCAGATCCAGATCGAAATCGAGATGGGACCGCGAGTCGCGCATCAAGAAAAAGAACTTTGCGGCATCCGCGCCGACTTCATCGATGACTTCCCGCATCGTGACAAACGATCCGGTCCGCTTCGACATCTTTACCTCGGCGCCGGCCCGCAATAGCTTGACGAGTTGGACCAGCACCACATGCAGCCGCTCTTTCGGATGGTCATAGGCCTGCATCACCGCTTGCATGCGGGGGATGTATCCATGGTGATCCGCCCCCCAGACGTCGATGAGCAGGTCGTAGCCACGACGGAGCTTGTCCCGATGATAGGCGATGTCCGACGCCAAATAGGTATATTCGCCGTCCTGCTTCTTGACGACGCGATCTTTTTCATCGCCGAATGCCGAGGAACGGAACCACCAGGCGCCCTCCTGCTCGAAGAGGAGGCCGCGCGATTTCAACTCATCCAACACCTGCTCGACAGCTTTGGATTCTAGGAGGGACGCTTCGCTGAACCAGGATTTGAATTCGATGCCGAACAAATTGAGATCTTCCCGAATCTGCGCCAATAGGTCTTGGTACGCAAGCGCGCGGCACCGTTCTTCGAGATCGGCCGGAGCCAAGTTTCGCGCTGTCTCACCGAGCTGCTGCTTGATCCGTTCGGCGGCGGCGGTGATATAGGCGCCATGATAGCCGTCTTCAGGAAATTCGACCGGCTGCCCGGACAATTCCCGATAACGCGCATAGACCGACGCGCCCAAAAGTTTCATCTGCCGGCCCGCGTCGTTGATGTAGTACTCGCTGTCGACGTCGTAGCCCACTTCTTCCAGTAAACGCGCGACTGCCTGCCCAACCGCTGCGCCTCGGCCATGCCCGACGTGCAACGGACCGGTCGGATTCGCGCTCACATATTCGACGAGCACCCGGCGGCCCCGGCCAAGATCTGTTTTACCGTACGCCGTGCCGTACGATTCGATTTCCTTCAGCACTTCCTGCCAGAGCGAGGCCTTGACGGTGAGATTCAAGAATCCAGGTCGGACAATCTCTACACGTTCAAAGAGCTGTTCACGGCGAGGAAGATTCTCGACGATGATCTGCGCGATATCATGCGGCGCCCGCTGTTCAGAAGAAGCCAGCGACATGGCGACCGTCGATGCCAAATCGCCCCATTCAGGCCGCTTGGGAGCATCCAACGTCAGAGCCGGCCAGGCGTCCGTTTTCAGCTGCCCCTTTTTCCTGGCCCCATCGAGGGCTCCAAGCAAGGCAGTAGCGACCATCTCTTGAACCACACCCTGAGACACGAAGGATCTCCTAAGTCGCTACAGCTGAAAGAGAAAATGAACGGGTACTGTAGCACACGAGTCTGGCCGAGACAAGGGATATTGCGAAGGATTTCGAGGGGTTGTGTTGTTCAACCTTATGATCTTCTTACCTGCATCAACGATGTCCTCAGCCGATATGGCAAAGCATGGCTTCTCCGAACAGACGGCGACACTTTCCCAGGATAGACAAGCACAGGAGGTTCCCCTCAATACCACCACATGGGAACCTCTCGGCGCCCAACGTTCGGGGTCGGTCGGACCAAACAGGGCGATGGTCGGCACCGCCAGCAATGAAGCCAAGTGGGTCAGGCCTGAATCATTGCCGATGTAGAGAACAGATCGGGCCAGGAGACTCGCAACGACCGAGAGATCATGCTCTCCTACGACCACCGATGCAGCGGGAACCAGGTTGCATAGGGCAGCGACTGCTTCTCGATCGGCCGGCCCTTCTAGAATGAACGACTGAATGGCCTCCCGCTGGAATTGCTCGATCACCAAGGCCAGCACCTCTGGATTGACACATTTCCTGCGGCTCCCACTGCCTGGATGAATCAGGACGATGGAGCGATCGGAGGGCATTCCCATACGATCAACATAGGCTTGTCCACGCTCCACAAGATCAGCCGGTATCGCCAGCATTACATCGAGTACTCCATCGTCCGCAGTCTCGCCGATCGTTTCCAAAAAGCGATCGCTCTGGCGCCTAGCCTTCAATTCTGAGCTAAACGGCGATTGAACCCACATCTCCGGAACCCCGCAGCTTCGAAGCGCAGTGGCGAGAGTCTCTCCTTCGTCATTGATCCATGCCACGGCACAATCGCACTCTTCAAACCAGCCTGCAAGTTCGCGTGAGGCAGGAACTGAACCGGCAAAGAGGTCCGCGCAGGCAGCATTTTGCACAGAGATCCAGGCATCGACTATGCGACAATCCAGCAAGAACCGGCCGACCGGTTCGTTCGAGATGAGAAGACTGCGGTGCTGTGGAAACCGTTCCTGAAGGCGTCTCATAGCCGGGACTGCGAGCAAGACGTCTCCGAGCGAACCGGGATGGATGATAACAACGGTGCGTGCCATGCGTTTATCCAGACGAAGCAGGATCAGTCCCGCGTTCGTGCCTCGTTCGAGCGGCTTCCAGATCCGCCGGCGTGTTCACGTTGATACAGGACAACCCTTCGTGGTCGATCTCCCGCAACTCGCTTTCAGCCACCAGCCACGTACGAAGCGCCAGGCGCGCGGCGAGCTGCTGGATCTTGAACTCACGAGCCTTCAGCATCTCCTCGATCACGGGAAGACAACACCGACTATAGAGCGCATGCGTGGGCTGCAGCCTTTCTTCCAATCGAATCATGACAATATCAGCCCTGTCTTTTAGAGAGACCATATGGCGCACCACAGTTGGATTGAGAAACGGCATGTCACAGGCAGCGACAAAGACGTACTCTGTGTGAGCCTGCTTCAATCCTGTATAAAGCCCTCCCAAGCTTCCACAATCAGGCACGAGATCACGAAAGACCGGAACATCCGCCTCCAGCAGTGGGCTATCCTGCGCGATCACGACGGACACCGTTTGAAAAATTGATCGAAGCGCGGCAAGACTCCGATCAAACAATGTCTGCTCGCCGACAAGGAGAAACCGCTTATCTTCACCCATGCGCCGGCTCTTGCCGCCGGCGAGAAGAATCCCTGTCACATCAGTGATCATCACAGCATCACGGTCACGCCTCTATCAAAAACAAAGAGGGGGTGAGTTTCCCCACCCCCTCCTTCGCTGTTACGCTCAGTTGTCTGTTCAGACTAGAGCGTCTTACCCTTCTTCCTATTGGCGCGGCGGGTCAAGACCCATCCTTCCAATAGCACGACTCCAAACGCAATTACGACCGGATAGATATATGTTTCTTGGGGAACCGGCGGATTCATGAACGTGTAGTAAAAGGCCGACACGGCCATCTTCCGGCCGGCGTCACCGTTGTGCCCATCCCAGGCAAAGAACACAGTAGGGATATACTGTCCGACTTCGAAGAAGGTATCTTCATCGTAGTCCTGATCCTTTTTATTCCCCACCGGACGCTGAATCATCACATACCAGCGGCCGTTCTTCCACTCACCCTTGAGAACTTTCAGCTGTTCTTCATAGTTATCGCGCTGGATGAAATCTTGATCCCATCCTGTGCCTAGGAACGCGCGAACCGACCCATCGGCCTCCCACTTCACGATATCGACTGGAAACTGTTCGTTCGTACCGAACAGGTATCTCGGCTTGATCGGAGCAGGCAGCTCTTTCCACTTCACCGCCGTTTCAATTGCAATGGCATCATTATACACCGCGTACTTATTCTGATTCGCTGCGATAGACCCTTCTTCACCAGTCTTCGGCTCCTGCTCCTTGACATCAATGTTGACTTGCGTCGGAGCCCATGGAAGCTTCTCTTCGGCGACACTCTTAGTTCTGTCATCCCACTCTATGAGATATACGATATGCTTATCGTTATAGAGCGATCGGACCCAAATGTCGTCGATACGATTGACGAAGTTTCTGGGCTTGTGGGTAATTTGCCCGCCCATCGCCACATACCGTTTGGGGGCCTTCTGCCAAGCTTCGTGATCCATGTCGGCAGGGATCTCTCCTTCAACCGGATCGGAGGGAATCACGAAATTGATCTTCGGCTTATCCGACAAGGGATCGATCGGAAGAGCATTGCCTTCCGCATCTCTCTCACAAAGGGAGTTAACGAAGTTGGCAATATCCCATCGCTCATCGACCGTGGTATTGTCAGCGAACGACGGCATCGGCGTGCCGTTGATGCCGGTTGAGAAGGTTCGGAAGATATTGGAAACGTTATAGGGGTCTTGCCGGCTGCCGCGGAAATTCCAGCACTTGTGCCAATCAGCTGGCTGAATCGAAAAGCCCCAGTCATCCTTCAGGTTGAAGGCGTTCCCGTCTCCACGGCCTTCGACTCCGTGACACTCAATACATTTCTTTTCAACTATGAGCTCTGAACCCCTCTGCTTGCTTTCCTCGGTAGCAGGTTTAGGCTTGAGCTCTGCCAGATTGAGAACCGTCTGACTTTCAAATTGCTTGTCGGTGAACTTCCGGTCTTTCACCAACTGGGTGGTGACGAAGGCCAATACTTGAAGCCGCTGCTCTTCACTCAAGATCCCTTCCCATGGAGGCATGGCGGAACCGGGCAATCCGTGCGTCACTGTCTCGAAGAGATCGTTCTGACCGGCAGCCGTTTTTTTCGAGTCGAATAAGGGCAGCTCACCGCTGGCCGTGTGGCGAATTTTGAACGTCCCTTGATTGAAGTTCCGTGGGCGCGGCCAGAGACGATCGGCGCCTGGCCCATCACCTGCGCCGTCGACACCGTGGCACCACACGCACTTGGTAAAGTACACCCGCTTCCCCGCTTCGATCATATCGGCGGAAGGCTCAGGAGCCAATTCTCCCTTTTTGAACCCCTCAGGAGCGGCGCTCTGCGCAAAGACTATTCCGCTGTTACTGGAAATCAGGATGACTCCGAAGGCGACTGCGGCAACGACACCGGCCCTTCGTACGGCACTATTCATCATTTTGACCCTCATCTCGTCCATCCAGGTTAGCAAAAAATATTGTGTCCGATTAATCCCACGTGCGCGGATAGTAGCCCGTATGCCAGTACTCGAATAAAATTACCTTCCAGATTTCATCGACCGTCAGGTGCTGTTCCCACGGCGGCATGACTGATGCCCATGGAAATCCTTCGTTGGGCAATCCGATTCCACCCTTGGCGACACGCCAGAAAATGAATGTCTCTTGCAGCTGGGCGATCGTGCCTGGATCAGTAAAGTTTGCCGGAATCGGGTTGAAAGCAAAGGCGTGCAGGCCTCTTCCGTTTAAATTGTCTCCGTGACAGAAGTGACAGTTTTGAAAAAATATTTCTCCGCCTTCCCGGACATATTTCAGATAGCCTTCGCTCTTCTCATCCCAAGGATTGGCGTTGGGCTTCATCAACCGGCCCATCCCCTGTTCCACGATATTGGCGTTGCTATACTCTTGGTCGTACTTCCCTTCCGGATTGACACGATAGGGACTTTGCGACGTCTGCAAAACGTATGTTTTCCCATGCACCTTAGTACTCGCCGGAGGGGCAGGATGAACCGTACGAAGCTCGACCGGTTCCTCCGACTTCGGCAGCATCGCGTTGTAGGAAAAACCTCCGATCAGAATGGGCAGAAGGCCCAGATATACATAGCGCAGCATCTTGTTCATGCCGGTCTGCGCATCGAGCACGTTCATGATCGGCTGTTTGAACTTCGTCCAGTCTTCCTCGTTGGCCGATATCCACATGAACACCGCGACCAACGAGACAGTCCCGTACATCGCGCGAACGCTGAATGGGATCGGTGGATACACCCTGTATTTCAAATACAGCATGAGGAACACCCAGAATCCGATGCCTTGCCAAAAGCGAGACATCGGCATTCCCATCGCGCTCATCATGTAACTCAACCCGGCGAAACCTGCGACATAACAGCCCACTTCAATGAGCAGCTGCATTGGCATGTAGCCTTCGACCAAGCGCACGGAGTTCGAAGGAACGATATCTAAAACCATCCCTCCGAGGAGAAGGAGACCCAAGGCTCCAACCAGAGCACCGAGTGACATCAATGCTTTCATCGCTAACTCCCTTTACTCTGCAACAGCGACAGATGGCTCAACGCTACGAAATCTTCGGCGGTGGCGCGCCCACTTTCACCTGCGACAGATAGTCGACGATCTTTTTCAGCGCACCCGCACTCAATTTTTGCCCGAATATCTTTGGCATGGTGTTGTCCGGGTATGGCTTCACGACGTATACGCTCGGCTCCACAATCGACTCCATAATATACTCGGCTGCCGACTTGGCTGTGCCTTTATATCCAGGGTCCTTTATGCGTTGCGAGGCAGTCGTCCCCTCTTCCAGCTTAGGACCGATCGTGCCGATTGCGCCAGGGATACCGGGAATCGTGTGGCACGACACGCACTGCCCCTTGGCAAAGATCTGATCGACCGGCTCAGACCCGTCGGCCAACAAGGCGCTTGCCGGGCCGGCCGGCTTATCTTCTTGCTCCGCAGGCCGATCTGATTCTGGAATAAATTTCTCGTATGACTTGATCAAATCTTCATACGAAGGCGGCTCCTTGCCTTCACGAAGATACATCCAGGCGTCCACCGCAGCCAGCTCAGACAAACTCAACGAGATCGGTGGCTTATGAATCTTTGGCATCTGACTTTCCCGATCGTTGGAGCCCTTCAGCCCAAACCCTGCCACGACATAACAGTTCGGGCAGGCATGCGACTCGGCGATATACTCCTGTGCACTGGTTGCCGTTCCACAACCAGGGCAAGCTTCTTTTTCAACCGTGTCGCGCTTCTCCGGCGCACCCATACTATAGCGGGGATCCGACAACCGCTCCTTCTCTGCCCGATCAGGAAGCCCAAAGAGATTCGGCGCTCGCTCGCTTAAGAACCCCTTTTGAAAACCGTGACACAACGGACATTGCCCCTTGCCGATCTCTCCCTGTACGGAGCTCTTCCCGATGCCGCCGAAGATAATCTCTTCGCCTTTATCGGCCAGCTGCTGAGGCGTCATGGAATCCCATGTCACCTTCTCCACTACCGGAGGAAAACCGCCCTCAACTTGCGGCAACCAATTGCCGTATCCCGAAAGAAAGGCTGCCACAAAGAACATAAACCCGCCGATTTTGAACAACGCGCCGAGATTGGTGAAATACAGCGCCATGACGAAGCTTGTGACGGTAATGATCACAAGTGATACCGGCAGCAAACGATTCTCACCGTAAAAATTGTTCTTGTAGTTGGCAATCGCCATGAACAGCAAGAGCGTAGCGACAATCCCGATAAAAGTCTTGAACACTGCGCGTTTCTTTGCGGCAGGATCGCCGATGGACACCTGAAAGTAGACGAGCAAACCTGCCAGAATGGCCATGGCCATCCAACCCATCGAGAGGGCTTCGCTAATCATGTTACCCAAGGTATTGACCTCCTCCGGCTCCCGCGTGGAGAGTGACCTCTCCACGGCGAGCCCATACTTGTCACATGCCTAGATGCTCAAGTCAGTGGCTTCCGGCCGGCTGCGGCACCGCGCCAGGAACTCCCACCTTCGCTTCAACAGGGGCCTTCTTGGTCGCCAAACTACCGACCCAGAAGACGAAGAGAATACTGACCCAGAAGAACAAGACGTTGAAGGAAATCATATTCGCCGCAAATCCCACCGTGTGGGTGTAAGCCCAGGGGGAGTTGTCGCGCATAATCTCGTTGACATGCCAGAAGAGACGGACCGAGGAGCGAATGTAGCCCATCAACCCCATCATCCAGGTAAAGGCGGTCGCCAACATGATTAGCGCATATTGCGAACGGGCGGAAATCTTCCCCCACTCGATCGGCCCCATTTGCTTTGCCCCCTTCATCATGACGCTGTTAAGGGCAAACATGAAGAAGAGGCAGGAGAGAGTCGTCGCCACCTGCGGGACAGAGAGCCCGACTCGTACGTTCGCCGGAATGTAATATCCATACACGGCGAGCCCGATAATATTGATATAGGCGCACGCAAAGAATACGCCCATAAAGATGTTTCCGAACTTGGCCCATGACACAGTCGAGACCTTATTGCCTCGCATGTACCAGACGAAGCTCAGAATCGTGGTCGTAATAATGACGTTAATACCGCCATTCTTGGCGGACATAACTCCATAATTACCCAGCACTGGATGCTGCTGGCCTCCCATGGCTTTCAATTCCGCCGGAGTCATCACCATCGTGTGCGGCGTGATGAACACTATGTAGCCGCACGCGAGCAAGAACACCAGATACTTGATGTACCGTTGATATTTTTCAGCCCCGCGCATTCGGCCCATGGCCTGCCACAGATAGTAGTTGGTACTGAGAAAGAGGATGCCGATCATGGTCGCCTGAATGATAAACAGCCAGGCGAGCAAGCCACCCATGAGGGTAATTCCCATTTGCTGGCGATAGGCATACACCTCGCGCATCAGCCAGTAGCCAGCGAACGGCAGCGGGATCAAGAACGCCACGCCGAGCGCCATGGCGATGTAACCCATCCAATCGTAATGCGCTCGATCCTCATCTGTCTTCGATGCCAGGAACTTATAGGCGGCATAGGCGGCCACGACGCCTCCGCCGAAGGCCATGTTACCCAGGATGCGGTGCAAGTTGAGCGGATTCCACAACGCGGTATGGATCACGTGCCAGATATTCCCAAGGAAGCGGCCCTGCTCATCGACACCAGCCGGCGACATCATGAAGCCGATCCACGAATTCGCCAAGAACATGAGCAAGGTACCGATGATATTGAGGACGACCGACATGCTCAGGTGAATCCACTTCAAGAACCCTTCCTTCATCTTGTCCCAGCCGTAATAGTAGATGTAGAGGGTTCCACTCTCCGCCAGGAAAATCAGCGCATAAATATGCATGACCGGGCGGAAGATGCCGGACAGATACCCGAAGAATGCCGGATAGAGCGTCAGAAAAGTGAAGATCAAAATACCGCCCAGAACCGCAGTCAATGAGTAGGCCGTGAGACTGATCTTAATGAAGTCGTAGGCCAGCTGATCATAGCGCTTCGCCAACGCCTTATCCTTCGTCACCACCCCCATGAACTCGATGATCATACAGAAGATCGGGACGGCCAACACGAAGCTGCCGTAATAGAGATGCTGCTGATTGGCAAACCAGAGCAGGACACGGCTTTCAAAGTTGTACCGGGGATAGTCCCTGGGGCCATCGACCGTCTTGGGAGCGGGAGCGCCCGACACGATGCCTTCCGTTTTGTAATAGACATCGCGCCCCTTCTCGACTTTCTCACCTTCCTTCTTTGCCCCGTCAGCAGCTGGAGCCTCTTCACCGGTAGCCGGCGACGGCAACGCCATAACGATCGGAAGCAGAAGGAGGCCCACCATCGCGCACAACCCCATGATGGCCAACAGGTTCTTCCGGGTTACGAGACCCATGAAATACCTCCTTGATGCAATGCGAATAAAGTCCATGAAATTTCTGTATGCGATTCGATTTCGATTCTGGTTGGTACCGCCACCCTGCGTTAACCGCGCAAGAGGTACCAGAAGTCCAAGCCCTGCATGTCCATCAGATAATGATCGACCATCGCGAAATACCCCACCGCAACGATGATGGAAATGATCACTGCGACGACCGGATTATTCAGCGCACTCATATCCTCTTCTCCCCTTCTTCGTTCTTCCTACCCACATACTTCCAGAAACACACCACCCGCGCATCGCGCAATCATCGGCCATCAACAGGGACACTGAATCCCGGCAAACCAATAGAAAAACCATAACCCAACTGCGATGGTGATGTAGAAAATCATCTTGCCGATTTTGACCTTGATCTCGCTATCTTGAGGTGCTGCCGATGCCATCGCTGACTCCTTATTGCTGATCGATTGATGGGTAGCCGATGAGATTCCGCGTTTCTTGACAGCCAGGGAACCCTATGTTATTCAAATTGAGCGAAGCTCGATTGTGAGCCTGTTCACGTAAGGAAAATCATGGCGCAAAACTCAAAAGTGTTCGACATTATAGTTTTGGCCGGTATGGTTGTCAACATCATCTTGGCCGTGTTTTTGATTCTTTATTATTTTGATTTTCTTTAGCGCCGGAATTCTCGCCCCGCTTCTCATCTGCTGAAAGTTTTGAGCTCGCGCAGCGGAATCCGATCGTTTCATCACGAAAATCCGGCATCATTTTGCTGCGGCTGGTAATCCGAATATCGGCGCCGGTCGTCGTAAAGCTTCCACCTCGAAGCACCCGATACGTCCCATGCTCAGGGCTCGGGGGATTCTTCTCCGGCGATTCCTTGTAGTAGACTTCCTGGTACCAATCGGCTACCCACTCCAACACATTGCCGGCCCCATCCATCACCCCGTACGGGCTCTTGTCAGTGTGGAAACTTCCCACCGATGCGGACACTTCATGCCCGTCATCCACTCGGGCCCAGTTGGCGCCATTGGCCTGCTCCTTATTCCCCCAAGGCCAGAGTCTCCCATCGCTGCCACGCATCGCTTTTTCCCATTCCGACTCCGTCGGAAGCCGCTTCCCCTTCCATCGGCAATATTCCGTCGCATCGTCCCATGATACATAGACGATCGGCTGATTGGTTCCCTTCATCCTACCGATGCTCTTCACATAGCGCGCGGGCAACCCGGGCTTCCGGTGGCCGGTGGCAGCGACGAACTGCTGATAGTAATGATTGGTCACTTCATGCCGATCAATCGAAAAACTATCCAAGTAAATAGTCCGTGACGGCTGCTCATCGAACCCGCCGCTCTCAGTTCCACGAACGAACGGCCCGGCCGGGATCGTCACCATGTCCTCCGAAACCGGCTCTTCGTTCGTCGCGTTGTCCGGCTCCCGCTCAACCACATTCGTCGATTCACCAGATGGTTCTTCGAATGGCGTCAGAGTCGTGCCTTTCATGATACCCGCGATGGGGAGGGCAGCACAGGCCAACACAACAAACAGGAAGACAATTTTGAATTTTGATTCGAGCATAGCGGTCTATGAAGAGGGAGCGCTGCCCGACTGATCGGGATCCCCCGCGCAACGGAACCCGATCGTAATATCCGTCCGCCAATGTTTCGCGGCGAATCGTTTGGAGAGCCGCGCATTCTGTTCAGTCTCCCGCCACGACCCTCCCCGCACGACTTTCAGATCCGCATTATCCGGTCCCTTGGGATCGCGGTACGGAGATTTCTTATAATAGTGCTCGTCGTAGGAGTCGGCCACCCACTCCGCAATATTGCCGGTCATATCGAAGAGCCCATAAGGGCTCCGTCCCGCCTCGAACGATCCGGGAGGTGCAAGGTATTTATAGCCATCTTCGCTACCGCTCATATTGGCTGCGTGAACGGCGAACTTCTCTCCCCAGGGATATTTCCTCTTGCCTTCCCCGCGTCCCGCCTTTTCCCATTCCGCTTCCGTCGGGAGGCGCTTGCCGGCCCACTGGCAGTAGGCCATCGCGTCATCCCACGACACACTCATGGCGGCAAACTCCGGCTGGAGCAGCTTCGACTGATCGTCTTCGAACACCTCGATCCTCGGCATCGAACGCTTGGTCATCTTGGCGAACCGCGTGTATTCCGCCTGAGTCACTTCTTTCCGGTCCATAAAGAACCCCTTCAAGAAGACCTGATGCTCCGGCGTTTCGTCCGGATCGGCATCCTGGCTCCCCATGGTAAACGGTCCTTCCGGAATCTGGACCATTTCGCGGCCCTCATCTCCAATCTTCGTCTTGTACATCGAATAGTCCTGAGTCGGCAGACTGGTCACGGTCTCTCGTGCTTCAGACTGGATGGACGCAGCCAATTCCTTCATCTGCCCAGCCTTGTAGGACTCATAGAGCAGCAGGCCGATCATGAGAAAAAATGACGCGAACACGAAAATGATGGACCCATATAACACGCCCTTATTTTCCACGCAGTCCCCTCTTCCCGTTCACGGTTGAGACACGGACGATTCAGCTTGCTCCGGCGGCGCCTTCCTGGCCGCGCGCATATCCAAAAGCATCGAAATCTGGACGCCAAGAAAGCCGCCCATCGCAGCGCCCGCTCCCGCCCCAACCCAAATCCGGTCGGCATCGGCCACCACCCAGGCCAACGCGCCACCCAGCACCGTTCCGATCATAATACTGATGAAAAATCGGCGTCCGCCCAAAAACCCGATGATGCAACCCAAAACCAGCCCCACTGCAATGGCCACTGGAAGTAATCCCCCGCCCACGGTGAACCCGATCAGAGTCCCCACGGTCCCCATGACCGCCATCCCCAAGACTATGTCCAACACTTTCCAGATCGGCATACCATCAACCTACGCGACAACTATTATATTGGCACATAGACGCGTTATAGATGTGCCCGTACGTAGACGAGCCTCCTACTTGGCCGGCAGGGCCGTCATCGGACCAAAATCGATCTCAACCCCGGAGCCGGCAATAATGGAAATCCCCCAGGCCTTTGCCGCGGGTTCATGACGATGAAGCCGCTTGAAGTCGTCGTATACGTTGACCCGCTCCTCAAACCACTGTCCCAATTCGTTCGTTCCGCTCTGGACAACGATCTCGGACCCGCTGAACATGCCGCCTTCAGTCACAGTGCCGTCGGGTTTCGTTGCGCTCCACACATATTTCGTGAAGACCGGAATGAACAGCAGATCGGTGTCGAGCGACGCATAGATCGCGGCCAGTGGTTCCGTTCCGGTCGGAGCTTTCACCAAACGCCACCGCCAGGTCAGCACGGGATAGGCCTTGGGGTCCCACTCGATCTTCTTCTTCTTGATCCGCTGTCCCGCATCCTTCGCAGATAAGAAGTTCACGCCGTTTTCAGACTGCACCTTATAGGCCTCGCGGCCTTTTGACTGGCTCCGCTGATTCTCATGCTCCCACGCAGAGGGAAATCCATCGGCCTCTTTCGCCTTAAAATCCTCCAAGACAAGCGCCGGTCCTTCCGCGCATCCGAAACCTGGCCACAGGCACATAGACATCAGACTGCCGAGCACAATTGCCGTAGGAATACGCGCCCTCTTCATATCTTTCCATACCCTTTCGTTATGTTTCTTGTGAAGGGACCGGCGACAGGACCGGCGCCTCCGCATCATGGAATTGCTCGCCCATGACCGGCTGCTGCCCGCGCTGGCACATCCAGAACAGAATCAGCACCGCCCCCCAGAACACCACCATATTCAAGGTGACCATTTTGGCGGCAAACGCCAGATCCGGCGTGAAGGCCCATGGCGACACATCGGCCATCAGTTCGCTGACATGCCAGGACAACCGGCCCGATGATCTGATGAAGCCCATCAATCCCATCACCCATGTAAAGGCCGCCGACAACCCAAACAGCACCACCATGCCGCGGAACGGAATCTTTCCCCACTGAACCGGCCCATGCACGACCGCCCGCTTGAGCATGAAACGATTGATCACCAGGCCAACCACGATGACCGTGAACGTTGTAAAGGCCTGCGGCGCCGACAGTCCCACACGGATCTTCGCAGGCAGATAGTAGCCATACACGGATAGCCCGATGATATTGAGCATGCCGACAGTGAACAGCACGGCGATGACGATGTTGCCGGTTCTGATCCAGGGCACCGTCATGGCTCGGCTCGCCCGCCGATAGTAGAGAAAGCTGAGGGCGGTGCAGAGAAGAATGACGTTGATCGCGCCGTTTTTGGCCGACATGACGCCGTAATTTCCGATCACCGGATGCTGCGCGCCGCCCATTGCTTTGACTTCGCTCCCCGACATCATGAGCGTATGCGGCGTCAGCCAGATGAAAAGCGCCAGCGTCAAGCCGCCGAGCACGAATTGATAATATGGCTGATACCGTTCCGCGCCCTTCATCCGTGCCATCCCCTGCCACATATAATAGTTGATGCCGAGAAACAGGACGCCGATCAGCACTGCCTGCACGACGAACAGCCAGGTCAACAGCCCTCCCATCATCGTCACGCCCATGGTTTGGCGGAACACGAAGACCGACCCCATCAGCCAATAGCCGGCGATCGGCATCGGCAGCAGCGCGCACACCGTCACAAACAAAAACACGTAGCCGACCCAGTCGAAATAGGCCCGTTCCTCGTTCGACTTGGCGGTGAAAAACCGGTAGCACGCATAGGCCAGCACAACGGCCCCTCCGGACATGATGTCCGCGAGGAATCGATGGACGTTGAGCGGATTCCACAGCGCCGAGTGCAACAGGTGCCAGGCATTGCCCAAAAAACGCCCTTGGGCATCCACGCCGGCCGGCGCCATCATGAAGGCGGACCAGGCATTCGCCAGCAGCAGCAATGCGGTGCCCACGATGTTCGTCAGAATCCCGATGGCCGCGTGAATCCACTTCTTCCCCCGCTCGGCCATCCGATTCCAACTGTAGTAATAGACGATCAGCAGCAGCGACTCTCCGACAAACACCGCGGCGTAGTACGGCATGAAGGACTTGAATGTCCCGCCCATGTATTTCATGAAACTGGGGTAGAGCGTAATGAACATCGTCAGCATCAGACTGCCGATGAGCGCCGTGACCGACAGCGCCAAAAGCGCCACCTTCGCCAGATCCCTCGCCAAACCATCGTAACGAAGCGCCAACGCCGGCTTCTTGGTGATCAATCCAAGGAACTCCAGCAGCGCGCAAAAAAGCGGCAAGGCCAGAACAAAGCCGCCGAAGTAGGTGTGCTGTTGCGTGACGAACCATACGAGCAACCGGCTGTCAAACGAACCGATCCGTGGATAGGCCGTCTCGTGTGGCGCCGGAGCAGGCGGACCTTGCGGCGTCCCAGGCGTATTGAAGTAGAGATCCGTTGACTCTTCGGCAAACGCGTGAACATCAAGAACCGGGCTGAACAGACCGCACCATGCGACGGCTGCAACGATCAGCGTGAGGGTCAATAGTTTCTCTCTTGAACGGGTCACGATCATGCCGCTAGCCCTTCGATCCTGGCGCCGTTGCGATCGACGCGCTCATATTTGCCGACTTTCCAAGAATGCCCATGACAAACGGGCAGCGAAGGAGCGCCGGACTCAGGCTCCGCCCCTGTTGTTCCTCCACATTTCTGCGGTAGCCAAGATAATAGCCATAGAGCGCTATCAATCCGGTAACGAGCGCCCCGCCGGTCACTGCAAAAGTCATAGACAGCTCCGGCTGTTTCAATACGAAAACGGCCAGGCCAATCGCAACCAGATAGTACGTGGCGGCGAAGGCCAGGCCAGGCCACCACCAATATTTGAGCAACTCGGTGGTCTTGGTCTCGGCCAATCCCGCCATCCATGACGCCTGAGGCTTCAACCCGCCAAAATAGGCGCACAGTGCGATCGCGCCGCCCAGAATAGTGACAGCAGCCAATTGGACGAGCGCCGCCTGTTGGCCCCCCACGACCTGCCCGAACGAAGCTGCCGCCGCACCGATCGCCAATCCAGCCGCAACCCAGGGACCGACTTGTGCCGCATGGCTTCCCAGCATCCGGCGCAGGGCGGCGCCGTCGGGGAATGTTGGCATCGGTTTTCCCATCAACGCAACCTTCCGCACGTGACCGATCTCGAATGCGTCGCGCGCCACCGACGTGCAGGAAATGATAATCGCCATCATCGCCGGACCGTCCGGATGTTGGAGGTAGCTGTACCCTGCCATCCACAAGATCGCCAAGACCAGCAGTGAGAGCTGAACTCCATAGACCGCGCCGATCCAACCGGCCACCCAGCCGAGCAGGCGACTCCCATCTTCACGGATCATCGCCGACCACGAAGCCGCTCGTCCGACGCGATAGGCCACCAGCGCCGTCACGACCGCCACCAGACTGCTCACCGAGAGCAATACGAGCGCGTCATCGAGCGGGACGAGATGCTTGGCCAGCCGATAGACGCCGAACGCGACGAGTCCTGGCACGAACATCACGATCCGCTTCTGTTTGCGGACAGAGTCCTCCGTGACCACCAGGCTCAAACTCGGCAATACTCGCAGGGCCATCCGATGCAGCATAG
>Ga0210334_11009367_pt1 | contig 25383 bp, 25 predicted proteins | sample S306metaT_FD_164440 | JGI IMG/M metagenome (GOLD analysis project Ga0210334, IMG submission 164440) | Metatranscriptome of estuarine sediment microbial communities from the Columbia River estuary, Oregon, United States - S.306 (Metagenome... | ecosystem: Environmental > Aquatic > Marine >... | reverse complement strand
GCGAGTCGTTCGCTGATGACCGGTCCGACCTACCAGCGCCTCCTCCTGACGGGCCTCTCGCCGACTGAGGCAGCCAACCTGACGGCATTCCTCTGCGGCTTGCCCCTCGGCTCGACGGTCTGGCGGCTGAGCGAGGTCAATCGACTCCTCTTCCTGCGGGAGCTCCATCGGCAGGGCCGTTTCGGCGGCCGTCCACGTCCCGCCTGATCCGAATACCCACCGACCGCCGGGGTTCCCTCCTCCCTCCGGCGGACGAACCTTCCGAAGCGGCGCGTACTCCTCCCGCGCCGCTTCGGGGCGTCTCGGCCCGGGCAACAGCCGGCGGTCCGATCCCAGGGCAGGGTGGTGGGCGCCGCTCGGGTACACTCGGCGCGGCATCCCACGGAGGAGAATCGACTGATGCGCACCAGCACCCGATTGACCGGGGCCGCCCTCGTCACCGCCTTCCTCGTCGCCGCGTGCACTGGCGGCGCGACCCCGAGCCCGAGTCCCCAGCCAAGCGCCGAACCGAGCGCAGCTGCAAGCAGCGAGCCGAGCGCCTCGCCAGCCCTGGCCTGCGCGCCGGCTGACCTGGCGACGGTCACGGCCGGAACGCTGACCATCGGCACCGACAACCCGGCCTTTCCGCCGTACTTCGCCATCAATGAGAGCGGGAACACGCCGCCCTGGGAGGACCTCGGCTACACCGGCGACCCGACGACCGGTGAGGGCTTCGAGAGCGCCGTCGCCTATGCCGTCGCCGAGCAGCTCGGGTTCACCAAGGACCAGGTCGCGTGGGTCGTCGTGCCCTTCGACACGTCCTACGCGCCGGGCGAGAAGACCTTCGACTTCGACATCAACCAGATCTCGTACACCGCCGCGCGGGCCGAGAACGTCGACATGTCCGTCGGCTACTACGATCTGAACCAGGCGATCGTGGCGATGAAGGACAGCCCCGCCGCGAACGCGAAGAGCATCGCCGACCTCCAGGCGTACCAGTTCGGCGCGCAGCAGGGGACGACCAGCTACGACGCGATCGTCAACGTCATCCAGCCGACGAAGGACGCAAAGGTCTACAACGACAACACCGGCGCGATCCAGGCGCTTCAGGGCGGCCAGATCGACGCGCTCGTCGTGGACCTGCCGACGGCGGACTTCATCACCAGCGTCCAGATCGAGGACAGCGCCGCGACGATCGTGGGTCAGCTTGCGCCGAGCGCCACCGGACAGGAGTACTTCAGCCTTGTGCTGGCCAAGGGGAGTCCGCTGACCGCCTGCATCAACGAGGCCCTGACCGCCCTCCGGGAGGACGGAACGCTCGACACGCTCGCGAGCACGTGGCTTCCATTCCAGGATGCGGTCCCCGTCCTGAACTGATCTCTCGCCCGGACCGACGTCGGCTGCTCCGCACCCGTCGGCCATGAGTCTCGTCGGCGGCCCGCCCGACACCGGCCTCATCCTGGGGCCGGATCCGCGCGGGCCGCGGCGGGCCCGCGACCGCGAGAACCGGCAGCTGGCCGTCCGGTCGACGCTGATCGCCATCGTCTCGTCGATCGTCTTCTTCGGCCTGCTCGGCTGGATCGTGGCCAACAGTCCCGGATGGCCGGCGTTCCAGCGCGCCTTCCTCGATCCCGAGCTGTTCGCGAAGACCATCCCGCGCCTTGCCGAGGCGTTCTGGGTGAACGTCCAGCTGTTCCTGCTCGCCGAGGTCTTCATCCTTGCCTTCGGCCTGCTGCTGGCGGTCATGCGCAGCCTGCCCGGGCCGGTCCTGTTCCCGCTTCGGGCGATGGCGACCGTCTACGTTGACGGGTTCCGGGCCCTGCCCGGGATTCTCGTCATCTACATGCTCGGGCTCGGCATCCCGCGGCTCGGTCTGCCGGGTGTGCCCAAGGACGAGTTCTTCTGGGCGATCGTGACCCTGACGCTCCTCTACTCGGCGTACGTGTCCGAGGTCTACCGGGCTGGCATCGACTCCGTCCACCCGAGCCAGGAGGCCGCCGCCCGCTCGCTGGGGCTCTCCCGGGCCCAGTCCCTCCGCTACGTCGTCCTGCCCCAGGCGGTCCGGCGGGTCATCCCCCCGCTGCTGAACGATTTCATCGGCCTGCAGAAGGACACGGTCCTCGTCTCCTTCATCGGGATCGTGGAGATCTTCCGGACCGCCCAGATCATCTCGGCGGCCACGTTCAACTACACGCCCTATGTCGCGGTGGCGGTCGTGTTCCTCGTCGTGACGATCCCGCTCGCCCGCCTCGTCGACTGGCTGATCAGCCGCGACCGCCGCCGGGCCGCCGCCGGGCGAGCCGCGTGACGGACCGGGCGCCGGCCCTGATCGTCGAAGGGCTTCACAAGTCGTTCGGCAAGCTGGAGGTGCTGCGGGGCATCGATCTCACGGTCGACGAGCACGAGGTCGTCTGCCTGATCGGCGCCTCGGGCTCGGGCAAGTCGACGCTGCTGCGCTGCATCAACCTGCTCGAGCCGATCGATGCCGGTCGGATCCTCGTCGAGGGCGAGGAGATCACGGCCCGGAAGGTCGACGTCGACCGGATCCGGCGGCGGATCGGCATCGTGTTCCAGGCCTTCAACCTGTTCCCGCACATGAGCGTGCTCGACAACGTCAGCCTCGCGCCGCGCAAGGTGCTCAAGCGACCGCGGGCCGAGGCGGAGGGCGAGGCGGTCGCACTCCTCGAGCGGTTCGGCCTGGCCGACAAGCGCGCCGAGTACCCCGACCGGCTGTCCGGCGGGCAGCAGCAGCGGGCGGCGATCGTCCGGGCCCTGGCGATGCAGCCCGACCTGCTCCTCCTCGACGAGATCACGAGCGCCCTCGACCCCGAGCTGGTGGCCGAGGTGCTCGACGTGATCCGGGAGCTGGCGGCGGGCGGGATGACGATGGTCATCGCCACCCACGAGATGGGCTTCGCCCGCGACATCGCGAACCGGATCTGCTTCCTCGACGCCGGCCGGATCCTCGAGCAGGGGCCGCCCGGGACGATCCTCGTCGCCCCACGCGAGGAGCGGACGCAGCGCTTCCTCCAGCGCATCACGGACGCGGGTCGACTGTAGGGTCGAGGGGCTGCTGCCACCGTGCCGACCTCCGGGTCGACCTCGGGCGGCTGCCTCCGCGCCGATGTCCGACCTCCGCGTCGACCGTCGAGCGGCCGACCGATCCCGATCAGCCGGCGCCGAACATCCGGCCGAGCCTCACGGGCTCGAGCCCCCGCTCCCGCAGGCCATCGACGATCCGAGGCAGCGCCTCGAGGGTGTTGAAGCCGCCCAGGTGCATGAGGACGATCGAGCCGCCCTGGGCGCGGGCGAGCACCCTGGCCACGATGTCGTCGGCGGTCGGTCCGCCGTCGGCCTCGGGCTTCCAGTCGATCGTGTCGACGTCCCACATCACGGTGTATGCGTAGCCGAGCCGGCCGGCGACCTGGCGGGTCTCGAGATCCTGGGCGCCATCAGGAGGCCGCATGAAGGGCCTCGGCGTGCGGCCGGTCGCTGCCTCGAGCGCCAGCTCGGTCCGCGCCAGCTGGTCCTCGATGGCCGCTGCGTCCAGTTCGGTCAGGTCGGGATGGTCCCACGTGTGGTTGCCCAGCGTGAACAGGTCCGGGTGGGCCGCGAGCCGCTCCACCACCGCCTGCCCGATGGCGGTCGTCGTCGCCGTCTTTCCGGTCGGGAAGATCGTGGCCGGCACGCCGCGCTCGATGAGCCAGTCCATGATGCCGAGCGCCGGGTCGAGCCGGCCGCCCATGTCGAACGTCAGGGCGATCGCGTTGCTGTCTCGCGGCCCGTGGTCCACGACCAGGCTCACCCCGTCCGGTCGGGGAGTCGCTCCCGGCGGCAGGACCAGCGACGGCCGCGGCGTCGGCGAGGGTCCCGGCGGCGGGTTCTGCTCGTCGACCACCTGGCCCGGCCAGACCGTCAGCCTCCAGCCCACCACGATCGTGTTCGGAGCGTAATCGGGCGAGTCGGGATCGAGGCTCGGGTAGGTCACCCGGTTCCAGAAGGCGATGCTTCGCGCGGTCGTTCCGTGGCGGCGGGCGATCGAGGTGAGCGTGTCGCCCCTCTGCACGACGTAGGCCAAGGGCGAGGGTGAGGGAACGGGGGTCGCCGACGGGACCGGCGTCGGTGAGGTCGACGGCGATGGTCCGCCGTCGACGCTGGCGCCGGGCGATGGCGACGCGCTGCCGCTCGGCGACGGCGTGCTCGGCGACCCGCACGCGCCGACCATGACCGCGAGCGCCACGACCGGCGCCAGGAGGCCGACCGAGGCTCTGGACCGCCCGGAGCGTCGAGGAAGACGTCGAGTCGTGGGCGCTGGATCGGTGGTCATGGCACCCGGTTGTGACGCGACCCCAACGGCCGCGGTGACGGGACCAGCCTACGCCGGACTCCGGATGACGTCGGCCTCGCGGCGGTCCGGAACGGGCGTCGGCGGATCGATCGGGGTCGGCGGCTGGAGCGAGAACTCGGCCGCGAGGGCCATCCCCTCCGCCGCCGATGCGATGCGGTTGCCGCCCGCACGCTTGGCGACGAAGCACGCGCGATCCGCCGCGAGAAGCATCTCATCGGCGGAGGCGCCATCGAGCGGATAGGTCGCGAAGCCGATCGACGAGCCGATGTAGACACCGCGGCTCTCGGAGAGGTCGCGACCGGTCGCCTCGACCGCCGCCCGGACCCGCTCCGCGACGGCCAACGCTCCGTCGCCATCGGTGTCGGGCAGGAGCAGCACGAACTCGTCGCCGCCGTAGCGGAAGACGAGATCGCTGTCCCGGCCGGCGTGCCGGATGGCGTCCGCGACGTCACGCAGGAAGCGGTCACCGGCCTGGTGCCCAAGCCGGTTGTTGACCATCCGGAAGTCGTCCAGGTCGAGCATGATCAGGCCGAACTCGTCCAGACCGAGGACGGAGCCCCTGAGCCGCTCGACGAAGGTGGCGTGATTGAACAGCCCCGTCCGGTCGTCGGTCTGGGCGCGCACCTCGACAGCCTGGTGGATGGCGGCGTTCTGGAGGGCGATCGACACCTGAGCGGCGAAGAGCTGGACGAGCTCGAACTCGTCGGCGCCGAACCGGTCGGCGTGGCCGAGCCGCTCCACCGACATGACGCCGGAGACGCCATCTCGATCGCGAAGCGGCACCACGACCAGGCTCCCGGCGACCGACCCGACGCCGGGCAGGGCGCGGACGCGGGGGTCTGTCAGCTCATCGTCGATGAGCACGGGCGCATTGTGTTCGATGACCCAGCCAGCGACGCCGGTGTCGTCCGGCTGGAGGTCTGCCTCGATCGCCGCGGCGTGCGGACCCTTGGCGACCACGCTCCTGAGGATCCGAGCGGGGCGATCCCACAGTGCGATGGCCACGTTGTCGAAGTGGACGAGTGACGCAAGCCGCTCGGTGATCTGCTCGAACAGCGCACCCGGCTCGAGCGTGGTCAGCATCGACTCGGTCAGGCGGAGCAGCTCTCGTTGACGCTCGAGCTGTCGTTCCAGGGCCTCCGACTGTGCCCGCAGGCGGCCGGTCGCCTCGGCGTTCGCCACCGCCTGGGCGGCGAAGCTGGCGTAGATGACCAGGAGGCGCAGATCGTCGGGGGTGAACTGATGGAGGCCGAGCTTGGAAAGCACCAACACCCCGAGCACCTGATCCTCGAACACCATCGGGGCGAGAAGCATCGATTCGTCGAGGCCGTCTCCCGCGCCCGGAATCGTCCGGCCGCGCGGATCGTGCGCCGCATCAGGGAGGCTCTGGGCGATGCCGTGTTTGGCCACCCAGCCCGTGATCCCTTCGCCCATCGGCACCCGGACCTGCCCGGGAGTCTCGCCCACGTACTCGCCGACCCGTCCCTGAATCGCGACCGGGACGAGCCAATCTGCCTCGACCCGGTAGACCCGGGCGTTGTCGTAGTCGATGAGCTGGCGAAGCTCCGTGGCGATCGCCATGCCGATCTCCGGCACGCTGGTCAGGCGGTTGAGTCGAGCGCCGAGCTGCTGGATCGACTGCAGCTGCGCCGCCCAGGTCGACATCTGCGAGAGGTCCTGGGCGGCCTTGATGGCGACGCTCGCCTGGCTGGCGAAGGCCGCCATCAGGTCCAGCTCGTCGGGCGACCAGGGGTGCGGCCGATCGTGGTACACCTCGAGCAGCCCGAGCACCCGGCCGCGGGACAGCAGCGGCACGGTGGCCAACGTGTCGTAGCCCTCCTGGATGACCGCCGCTCGAACCGCGCTGCCCCGCGGGTCATTGGCGTAATCGACGGCGAAGAGCGGTCGACGCTCCACGATCGCCTCGGCCGGCAGCGAGGGCGACGGGAGGCCACGGACGGCCGAAAGGTAGGCTGGCGAGAGGCCCCGGGTCACCTCGCCGGCAGCGCGCCCATCGTCGTGGAGCAGGTACACGGCGGACCGGTCCGCCTCGAACAGCACCATCGCATGGTCGACGAGGCCGGCCAGGAGCTGATCGAGATCGGGCCGGCTGGCGATGTCGTTGGCGACCCGCCGGAGGGCATCGGCGCGGTGGAGCTGGTGCGTCACCTGATCATCGAGGCGCCCAGCCCGGATCGCGCTGGCCAGGATACGTGCGGCGGCCTCGAGCGGAGCGACTTCGCGATTGCTCAAGCCGTCGGGCGCATCGGCGGCGATCCATAGCACGCCCCACTGGCCCTCGACGCCGGGGATCGGCACGGCCAGCTCGGGCCCCTGGCCAAGGATCAGCGGGAGGTCGCTGTCAACGGCGGGGTCGGCGAGCACCGGCCCATCGATCTCGAGCGCTCGGCCCAGCACGCCGAACGCATCGGGCAGCTCGTTCGGCCGCGTGGTGCCGGCCATGGAGCGTGGCACCAGGCGACCCCCGATCCGCTCCCAGGTGCCGGCCGCAGCCAGGCCCCAGGCATCGTGCAACGTGCGGGTGGCGGTCGCCAGCGCGAGGTGGAGCTCGTGACCGCTGGCCACGACGTCGGCGAGGAGCGCGAGCAGCGCCAGATCGGGATGCGTCTCCGCGGCGTCGGTCGCCGCGTCGCGGACGTCGAGACGGGTCGTCTCGGCCCCGGCCCGCCCCCGACCCTGCGCACGAGCGAACAGCGGGGTCGGCGCCGCCGCCCCCGACGCGCTCCGAGCGACCGACAGGAAGCGCTGCAGGTCCCCGAGCCGATAGCGACGATCGCCCCGGGGGTTGATCCGGTAGTAGCGCAGGCGTCCCTGGTCGCTCCAGGCGCGGATGGTGTTCGGGTGGACGCCGAGCAGGCGGGCGGCCTTGGCGACCGACAGCGTGGCATCCGGAGGTCGGGGTGAGATCGTGGCTGACACGGACCCTGGGCGACGTGGAGGAAATGTGAACTCGAGGTCCGAATCGTACGAATACTCACAGTTCTTGCCAATAGGACGAACGTACGGGCCGACCCTGGTGAGACGCAGGAAACCCCGCCCTCAGGATCTCGGCCGCTCCGTGAGCCGGACGTAGGCCAGCGTCAGCAGCACGCTCCCGACTCCGACGACGACGACGCCGCTGATCGCCAGCAGCGGGTCGCCGACGAACCCCGGGCCCTCCCCGGAGCTTCGCGGGTCGCCACCGGCGCCGGGCGTCGAGCTGGGATCGGCGGCCCTGACCTCGTGTGCGACGGGCCATGCCAGGAGAACGGCCACCGCGAGCGCCGAGGCCGCCAACCGGGCGATCGCAGGCGGCGGCCGCCGGGGCCCGGAGCGCCGCTCCCGGCTCACCACAGGCTGCTCGCGAGGCCGAGCACGAGTCCACCCCCCACGAGCACCAGGCCCGCGCCCAGCAGGGTAGCGGCCAGGAAGGTCCGCCGCCGGTCGCCGCCCGTCAGCACTCGCATCGCCTCGTCGATCTCGAGGGTCGTCAGCACGAGCGGTCGACCGACGCCCGCCGTCAGGTCGAGCGCGCCGTCGGCCCGTCGCACCGGAGTCCCGAGTGCGATGGCGTGCTCGACTGACGAGACCTGCTCGATGATCAGCCGGACTGGCGTGCTCGACGGGGTTCCGGCCGGCACGCGCTCCGGCAGGTCGCCGGCGATCCCGGTCGACTGCCTCGGCACGACGACGAGACCCGTGTCGAGCGCCCCGCCATCGATGCCGATCGAGTCCAGCCCGACGTCGAGCCTGAACGGCACCTGCTCGCGGCCGTCCTCGACCGTGACCCAGCGGGCAGCTCGACGGACCTGGACGCGAGTTCGGCGCAACACGAGCGGGCGATGATCGGCGTCCTCGAACTCGGACTCGCTGTCGATCCGCCCGTCAAGCCTGAGATAGACGGGCCGGCCGGTGTCTGCCGCGGCCATGGCAGCCTCGATCGAGCTCGGTGGGGTCGCCGCCAGCAGCCGCCCGACGCGGAAACGTGGCCCGAAGCTGAGCAGCGTGAGCACACCGGCGGCGAGCGTGACGAAGCCGCCGATGATCAGGAGCTGGGGATCCACCCGGCGATGATACGGCGCCGGGAATCGAAAGACCCGAAGGAACCTACTCGACGCGTGGGCGTTGAGGTGATCGCCGCCGTTAGCATCGCTCGGCCCCTCCGGGCTGATGCATACGCTAGTCGCGCTCGACCGGTCGGGTCAAGACGATCCGTCCACGATCTCGGGGTCGAGCCATCGACTTATCCACCGCTCGTCCACACACGCGACCTGCGGATCCGGCACTGGGAGCGCCGCTGGACCGGGAACGGCCTCGCTCGGTCAGCCCATCGCTCGTCCCGTGGCCGGATCGAGCGCGGACGTCAGCCCGCCGTATGACCTGAGGACCAGGTGGCCGCCCATCATCTCCACTGCAGCCACCACGTCGGAGTGGGCGACCCGCCAGGCGACCGTGCCGTCGGCCTCGATCGCGAACGTCTCGATCTCGGCCTGGACGATGACGTGCGACAGGCGGGACGAGCCGACCACGGCGAGCAGGGGCGACCGGGAGCGGTGACTCCAGCGAAGCGCGCCCGTCCGGGCCTCGATGGCCCAGCTGTGGAAGCCGTATTTGACGACCAGGAGCCCCTCGCTGTCCCAGAGGAGGCCGGCCGGTTCGTCGAAGATCGCGCTCGCCAGGCGAGCCGTCCAGTCGCCTCCGGGGGTCTCCACCCGCAGCTCGGCTCGGCAGAGGCGGTCGGGATCGTCGGACACCCGCGACCCGAGATCGACCAGCGATCCACCCGTCTCCGACAATGCGAACACGGCGGTTGCCTGACCGCTGCCGGCCCAGCGATACCGCACGCGGACGCCACCCGGGTACTGGACGACGGCGTCGCGCGGATCAGCGCTCATGAGCCCACGCCGCCATTGAAGCGATGCTGCTGGCAGCGGCCGGGGTGCGCGGCCGTCAGGCGCCTGCGCCCTGGGCCGCCGCGTCGCTGGCCGACAACCCGTCCGACGCTTCGAGGTCGGCACGGCGGACCTCCTCGGCGATCGGCGCGACGTGCGCGTTGGCGAGCATGCGCAAGGTCCCCGGTGGTACCGGGAACACGGCGGCGGGGGTGCCGGCCGCCGCCCAGACGACCGGGAATCGGCCGAGGTCGGGATCCATCACGACCCGCATCGGGCGCGGATATCCGATCGGCGGGATGCCGCCGATCACGAAGCCCGTCAGGTCGTTCGCCTCGCGAGCCGTCGCCCGCCGGACGTCGGGCTCGCCGGTGACCGCGGCCAGCCGGGCGAGATCGACCCGGTTGGTGCCCGACACGAGGCAGAGGATCGGCTCCGGGCCCTCGACACCGGGCGCGACGAAGATGAGCGACTTGACGATCTGGCCGAGCTCGGCGCCGACCTGGCGCGCCGCGTCCTCGGCGGTATGGGTCGAGCCGTCGAACACCGTCACCTGGAGATCCACGCCCTTCCTCGCGGCGGCTTCGACGACGCGCTGGGTCGAAGGGTGGAACGGGCTCACGCGCACGGCCGGAGTCTAGCACGGCGCCTCTTCCGGCCACGGGCTCCCGACGAGGCGCTAGCATCGGAGGCGTGAAGGCGATCCTTTTCGACTGGGACGGCACGCTCGCGGATTCGCTGGGGGCCTTCTACCGGGCCAACGCGGCCGTGATGGAGGCCTTCGGTCTGCCCTTCGACGAGGCGCTCTATCGCCGCTTCTACGCCCCGGACTGGCGCGTCCTCTATCGCCGCCTCGGCGTCGCCGAAACGCGGCTCGGTGAGGCCGCCGAGCTCTGGCAGGGCCACTTCTCGATCGACGGCGCCCGCCTGTTCCCAGGCGTCCGAGCGGCCCTCACCGATCTTGTGGCGGCCGGCTACCGCCTTGGCCTGGTGACCGCGACGGAGCGCGCCGTGGCCGAGCCGCTCCTCCGGCGGTTCCGGGTGGACGGCCTCATCGGGCAGTGCGTGTTCGCGGATGACCTGGACGTCTACAAGCCTGACCCGGCACCCCTGCGGCTGGGGCTCGCCGGCCTCGGCATCGAGGATCCGAGCGACGCTACATACGTCGGCGACGTGCCGGACGACATGCGGATGGCCCGCGCTGTCGGCACGGGTGCGGTCGGCATCGTGTCGCTTCTTGGCGATGCCGCCGACCTGGTGGCCGCCGGAGCCGACGATGTCCACCCATCCGTGGCGTCGTGGGTCGCCGACCTGCTGGCCAGACCGGCCGGCGCCCGCTGATGCACGTCCTGGTCGTCGCCGACGGCGATGCCCCCGAGCGCGGCGACCTCACCGCCGCGTGGCCAGGCTGGGACGACGACCTTGCCCTCGTGGTCGCCGCGGATGGCGGTGCGCGGTCGTGCCCACGGCTGGGCCTCGTGCCGGACCTCGTCGTCGGCGACGGGGATTCGCTGGGCCCGGCCGAGCTCGACCGGCTCGAGGCTGCCGGCGTGGCGGTCGAGCGAGCCCCCGTCGACAAGGATGAGACCGACACGGAGCTCGCGATCCTGGCGGCCCTCAGCCGAGGCGCCACTCGACTGACGGTGCTCGGAGCGTTCGGTGGGCCGCGCCTCGACCATGAGCTGGCAAACCTCGGGTTGCTCGCCCTGCCGGCGCTCGAAGGCCGCGATGTCTGCCTGCTGGACGCTCGGGCCCGCGTCGCGCTCCTGCGTGCGCCCGATCCCGACGGCGCACCGGTCGCGCGAGCCCTGCCAGGACCGATCGGGGCGCTCGTGTCACTCATCCCCTTCGGCGTGCCAGTCGAAGGCATCACCACCCACGGGCTGCACTATCCGCTCGCCGACGAGACGCTGCCGGCCGGACCCGCCCGCGGCCTCTCGAACGTACGACGCTCGAACGACGCCTGGATCGAGGTCCGGCGCGGCCGGCTGCTCGTGGTCGAGGCGCCTGCTACCCTCGCGCCATGAGCATGCCCGAGCCCGGCGACACGGCCCCCGACTTCGCGCTACCGGACGAGACCGGGTCCGTCCATCGGCTGGCGGATCGCCGCGGCAGCTGGACCGTGGTGTACTTCTATCCTGCCGACGACACGCCCGGCTGCACGACCGAGGCCTGCCAGTTCGGCGACCGGTTGCCCGACCTGAATGCCGAGGGTGCCACCGTCTGGGGTATCAGTCCTGACGGCGCGGCGAGCCATGCCGCCTTCCGCGCCAAGTTCGGGCTCCGCTTCAGCCTGCTCAGCGATGAGGACCACTCGGTCGCCGAGCGGTACGGCGCGTGGGCGCTCAAGAAGCAGTATGGCCGCGAGTACATGGGCGTCCAGCGATCAACGTTCCTCGTCGATCCCGAGGGTCGGATCGCCCGGGTCTGGCCGCGGGTCAAGGCCGACGGACACGCCGCCGAGGTGGCCGCCGCGCTCGCAGACCTGCGGCGCGAGGCAGGCGCATGAGCCTCGCCATCGAGGGCCCGGGGAACGGGCAAGCGGCTTCGCTCGTGGGGGGAGACGAGCGAAGCCGCGCACGGCATGCTACCACCCCAGAATGACGGCGATAAACGGTCCCGACCCTGCCGGCGCGCCCGCTCACCACGACCATTCTTGGCGTCCGGAGCGTTTCATGGTGATCGCCGCCCACCCCGACGATGCCGACTTCGGGCCGGCCGCCACGGCCGCTCGCTGGATCGACGCTGGCTCGATCGGCTGGCTCGTCTGCTGCACGAGTGGCGACGCCGGTGGCGAGGACCCGGACCTCGACCCGATGGCCCTGGCTGTGCTCCGCGAGGAGGAGCAGCGGGCGGCGGCTGCGGTCGTCGGCTACGCCGGCGTGTCATTCCTGCACCAGCCGGACGGCGCGCTGGCCAACGATCTGGCCCTCCGCGAGCAGCTCGTACGAGAGATCCGGACCTTCCGTCCCGATGCCGTGTTGGCGACCGATCCTGAGGTGATCTTCTACCGCGGCGGCGGGGTCAACCACGCCGATCATCGGGCGGCAGGCATCGCGGCGGTCGACGCCGTCTACCCCGCGGCCCGCAATCCGATGAGCTTCCCGGCGCTCGCGCGAGGCGGTCTGGCGCCTCACGTCGTGCGCCGTCTGTACCTGTTCTGGCCGGACCAGCCGAATGCCTGGATCGATGTCAGCGCGACCGTGGAACGCAAGATCGACGCCCTGCGCACCCATGAGAGCCAGATCAAGCATCCGGACCAGCTCGCCGACCGCATCCGCGCCTGGGCGGCCGAGGAGGGCGCGGCGATCGGGTCCCTGGCCGCCGAGGCCTACCGGTTGGTCGTCATCGAAGAGGACGACGAGGACGAGGGGCCGACCGGCCGCGAGCATCCGCCGGAGGAGGCCGTGGCCGAGCCGGCCTGACTGACCCGAGGGGGCGCTCCGGTCCCGCCCGGGGGCTGGCGTCGGTCGGCGTCAGTCGGCGGCGAGGAGTCGGGGCCGCACCCGGCCCCACTCGTTCCACAGGTCGGTCAGGGCGTCGGCCCGGGTGCCGAGGAGCGCGACCATCTCGCCCAGGGTGAGCCCGGCGGCGGCGTCGACGAGATACTCATCGGCCGCCACCCGTGCGTCCGCGAATAGCCCGTGCATCTCGTGCTCGGTCGGCCAGATGCGGATGCGCATCGGGTCAAGGCCCGCGTAGCCGACCGCGAGCGAAAGGTCCCGCTGGCTCGGGACCCGACCGTCGGCGAAGCCACCGAGCCCATCGTAGCGATACCCGAGCGATGACAGTGCCGACACGATGTCGCGGGATTGCTGGCGGCTGAACGGATGCCAGAACGGGTTGTCGATCGGGACGTCGATCGCACCGGCTTCCATCGCCTGCGCCGTGACGGCGTCGACGAGCCCGGTGAGCTGGAGCTGCCATCGGCGTCGCTCGTCCGGGTCGTCACCGGCCAGCTCGGCAACGGTGCGGCGCAACGCATCGCCATCGCCGCGCAGCAGCCGAAGGATCCGCGCCTCCCGGTCGCTGGGCGCTTCGAGCACGTTCTCGTCGCGGAGCCCCGGTGCTTCCTCCGGGTAGCGACTGCCGAACTCGGGCGGGGGAGCCGGGGCCGCCACCGGCGGCGGGAGGAGCGCCCGCTCCTCGCAGTCGGCGGCAGACTGGCGGGCGGCGAGACAGGCTTCCTCCGCCGACTCCGCGGAGATCCGGGCCGCGTCCGCCTCGACCGTGAGGCGCTCGATGACGGCGACCAGGGTGTTGGCGCTGGCGTGCTCGCGAGCGGCTCGAGCGGCGGCATCACGGGCGGCGGCGTTGATCAGGTTGACCTCCTGCAGCCACGCGGCGGCGGCCGACTCGAGGGCCCCTCGGTCGGAGGCCGCATCGCGTGCCGTCCGGAAGGCCATCTGGGCGGCCTCCTTGGCGAGCCGGACAGCACGCGGATCGGCGATCCGCTCGGCCTCCTCGGCTCGGGTCAGGTTGTCGTCGTAGGCCCGCTGCGCCTCGCGTAGTCGGTCGCGCGCGTCCGTGGCGCCCGCACGCGCCCGGGCGGCCACGGCGCAACGGTCTTCGGCGATGGTGTGGAGCTCGGCGCACGGGCCGCTTCGAGGTTGGGCCACCGGCTCAGCGGGACCGGTCGGCGGCTCCGCCGCCGATGCCGCCGGGGGGTCATCAGCGACGGCCGCGGTGCGGGTGGCAGTCATGGTGCTGGCCTCTCTTTGCTCGTTTGGCGCCGGCTCCATCGCGACGGGGTCTTCACCTGGCCGATCACCGGCCGCAGCAAGGACCGTCGCCGCCCGGACCTCGGCCGCACGGAGCGCCTCGTAAAGCCCGTCCGTCTCCGGCTGTACGGCGACCCCGATCATCGTCCGCCCGGGGGGAGCCTCGGGCGCGGCCGGCGAGCGGGCGAAGCCACCGCCCGCGATGGTCGGCAGCGTGGCACGAGTGGGAGATGAAACGGGTGTTGGAACCGCCAGGTCGTCGGCCGCATCGACCGGTGATCCGGCCTGTCGATCCACGAGCCGACGATCGCCCGGGCCGTACGGCGCCGGTCCGACCGTGGCGGCGAACGGGTCGCTCGCCAGCGTGGTCGGCCGGATCGGCACGCTGTCGCGCGCGACGGTCACCTTGACCTCACGGGGACCGGCCGGACGGCTCCGACGGATCTCCATCAGTGCAGCACCGCTGGCGACCCCGAGCATGAGCCCAAGAGCCAGGAAGGCGAACTCGTTCGCCGACAACGGCGCCTCCTTCTCGGTCGGCCGAGCTGGCCGAAACCGTCCCCGCGCCGAGAGCGTAGGTGCGCACGGCGCGGCGCGTCAACCGAATCCACGTGTCCGAGCCGCGGGATCGCGTACCGGCGCGCTGTGTCTTTGCGCCCGGCCACGGCCGGGTGGTAGATTCCGCGCGCCGACGTCCCTCGGCGTCCCGTATCGCCTGCCCCGAGCCAGACAAGGAAGGACACGTCCGTCCCTTGGCCATCGACTCGAACCAGGAATTCCTCGTCCAGCCCGTCGACGCCTCCTGGCTGCAGTGCAACATCGAGTGTCAGGAAGCGTGTCCGGTCGGCACGAACTGCCGCGGGTACCTGAACCTGGCCGCGGAGGGCCGCTTCGAAGAGGGCTACATCCTCTCCCGTGAACCGAATCCCGTCGCGGCGATGTGCTCGTATGTGTGCTCCGCGCCCTGCGAGCGCGCCTGTCGCCGCGGCGATATCGACCGGCCGCTCGCCATCCGGGCGATGAAACGCTTCCTGGTCGAATGGCACGAGGCCTCCGGCATCCCCGACGTGATGCCCGAGATCACGCCCCGTGACGAGCGTGTCGCGGTCATCGGTGCCGGCCCGGCCGGCCTGGCGGTCGCCCGGGAGCTGGCCCTCAAGGGCTTCGGCGTCACCGTCTTCGACAGCCTTCCCTACGGCGGCGGCACGATGCTCATCGGCGTGCCGGCCTTCCGCCTGCCGCGCGAGGCGATCGAGATGGACGTCCGCCTGGTCGAGCGGCTTGGCGTCCGCTTCCGCTTCAACACGACCGTCGGTGTCGACGTCACCTTCGACGAGCTCCAGCAGGACTACGACGGGATCGCCATCACGGCTGGCGCGATGAACGCCGTCGTGCTCGACATCCCGGGCGCGGAGCTGGAGGGCGTCCAGTACGGCGTCGACTTCATGAAGAAGGCGAATCTCGGCCAGGAGCTGACCGTCGGCCAGGATGTCGTTGTGATCGGCGGCGGCTACACGGCCATGGACTGCTCGCGCACCAGCCTCCGCCACGGCGCGGAGCGGGTGACGATCGCGTACCGCCGGACCCGCTCGGAGCTCGTCGTCGACGAGGAGGAGCTCGGCGAGACCGAGCGCGAGGGTGTCCGGATGGAGTTCCTCGTCAGCCCCGTCGAGCTGCTCGGCGAGGACGGCAAGCTGACCGGCGTGCGCTTCATCCGCAACAAGCTGGGAGAGCCCGACGCCTCCGGCCGACGCTCGCCCGTGCCCATCCCGGGCTCGGAGTTCGTGGTCCCGGCCGACACGGTCATCCCCGCCGTCTCCCAGGCCGCCGATCTCACCTTCCTGCCCGTCGAAGCGACCTTCGAGGTCAACCGCGGTCGGCTGAAGGTTGATCCCGCCACCTACGCGACCAACGTCCGCGGAGTGTTCGCCTGCGGCGACTTCGTCACGGGCCCGACCACCCTCATCGAGGCGGCCGGGCATGGCAAGAAGTGCGCCTATGCGATCGACCGCTACCTGACGGGTCGGACCGACGTCAGCGTGGCGGCCGAGGTCCGAGTGGTCAGCTCATGGCGTCATGACATGCCCGAGTTCTACGATGTCCTGCCGCGCCAGGAGATCCCGATGGTGCCGCTCGAGGCCCGGATGCCCTCGGTCGAGCCGACGGTCAACTTCGCGACCCCGGTCGAGCTTGGCTACACGGCCAACCAGGCGGTCGCCGAATCGACCCGCTGCCTGATGTGCAACTACAACATCTGGTTCGACCCGTTCCGCTGCGTCCTGTGCGGCGCCTGCGCCGACGTCTGCCCCGAGGGCGTCATCCACATGGTCGACATCAACCAGCTGAAGACGGAGGGCCTCCTGCCCGAGGTCGAGGAGGCGTACGGCTGGGAGAACGGGGCCGCCATGATCCTCGATGAGGAGCGCTGCATCCGCTGCGCCCTCTGCGTCAAGCGATGCCCGTTCGACGCCATTACGATGGAGCGGTTCGAGCTCCGGGAGGTCTCGAGCGACGGCCGGCTCTACAAGGAGTCGTACCGGGATGCCCAACTCGCCGGGACGCCCGGCGTGGCAGGAGGAGCCAGGTGAGTTTCCTCGAGCGGGTGGACCAGAGCGTCCGACGCAGCGCCGTGTGGCGATCGCTGTTCCGCCAGCCGTACCCCAACGACGAGCGGTCGCGGGCGTACGCGGTGATGAACAACGTCTTCCTGCACATCCACCCGGTCCGCGTCCGCCAGCACGCCGTGAAGTTCGCCTACACGTTCTGTCTCGGCGGGCTGTCGTTCTTCCTGTTCCTGGTTCTGACCGTCACCGGCGTCTACCTGATGTTCTACTACGTGCCGTCGGCGACCCAGGCGTACTCGGACATCCTGGCCATCCAGAGCGAGGTGACGTTCGGCCTGCTGACCCGGAACATCCATCGCTGGGCGGCCCACCTGATGGTGTTCTTCGTCTTCCTCCACATGATGCGGGTGTTCTACCACGGGGCCTACAAGCCGCCGCGCGAGTTCAACTGGGTCGTCGGTGTCGTCCTCCTCTTCCTGACGATCATGCTGAGCTTCACGGGCTACCTCCTGCCCTGGGACCAGATCGCCTACTGGGCGATCACGATCGGCACGAACATGGGCGGCTATGCCCCGTTGTTCAACACCCCGGTCAACCTGATCCTGCTCGGCGGGCTGGAGGTCGGCCAGAACACGCTCCTCCGCTTCTACGTGCTGCACATCATCGTCCTGCCGCTCGTGGCGGCCATCTTCCTGGCGGTCCACTTCTGGCGGATCCGCAAGGACGGCGGGATCAGCGGCCCGCTATGACGGACACGAAGTCGCCGCCCGAGCGACGGGTCGTGCTGCCGGTCGACCCGACCCGACGGACGGAGATCGACAAGCAGCGCGTGCCGATGTCGGCGCGTCCGTACCGCCTGCTCGCCCTGGTCAAGCAGGATGCCGTGGTCCGGGTCCAGAAGGAACCAGACGACACGGTCATGACCTGGCCTCACCTCCTGACCATCGAGTTCGTAGCGGCCGGGATGATGAGCGTCTTCCTGCTCCTCATGGGCCTCTTCGTGAACGCGCCGCTCGAGGACCTGGCCAACGGCAACGTGACCCCGGCGGTGGCCAAGGCGCCCTGGTACTTCCTCGGCCTCCAGGAGCTGCTGGCCTACTTCCATCCGACGGTCGCCGGCGTGCTGGTGCCGACGTTCGTGCTGGTCGGGGCCGCGTTCATCCCGTTCATCGACCGGGGCAACGTGCTGGCCATCCGGCCGTCGGAGCGCAAGACGGCGGTGGTGCTGTTCACGATCTTCTGTGTCATCGGGTTGACGCTCACCTTCGTCGGCATCTTCTTCCGGGGCCCCGGGTATGCCTTCGTGATCCCGTACGTGACGACGACCGGCTTCCACTTCTCGCTGTGAACCGAGCGGACAGATGAGCAACTACCACGTCGAGCCCGCGAGCCAGCCCCAGGCGCTCTCCAAGGAGGCCGTCAAGGCGCTCCGTCACGAGCAGGTCCAGGGCCTATCCCGCCGGCAGGTCCTGCGCGGCTCGTTGGCGGCCGGCATGCTCCTCTGGCTGACCGAGGTCGGGGCCGGCACGATCGGCTTCATCTGGCCGAACCTGCGGAGCGGCTTCGGGGCGGCGATCGAGATCGGCACGCTCGAGGATGTCAAGTCCCAGAACAGCAGCCTGCCGATCGCCGAGGGCTTCCCGGCCTACTACGCCGACGCCCGCGCCTTCGTGGCACTGATCGATCCGGGCACCCAGCAGTTCCAGCCCGGAGCCGACGCGACCGGCGATGGCACCGCCCTCAACGTCCGGGCGATGTACCAGCGCTGTCCGCACCTCGGCTGCAAGCCGAACCCGTGCCTCAAGAACTTCTGGCTCGAATGCCCCTGCCACGGCTCGCGCTACGACCGTCTCGGCATCAAGGTCGATGGCGCCGCCTACGGCCCGGCTCCCCGTGGCATGGACCGCTTCGCCGTCACCGTCGATGGCAAGGGCTCCCTGACGATCGACACCTCCAAGATCACACTCGGCCCCCTGCCGGTCGCCCTCGGTCAGCCGGGGCTGATCCCGCCCAAGTCGCCGACCGGATGTATCTGACCGGCGACCGGACCCCAGTTCCCGCCCTCCGAGGAGATCGATGACCGAAGAGCCCGGCCAGGAGCCCGAGCAGCGACTCCCCGCCCGGCGGCCCGAGGCCGAGCCGCCGGCGGTCGAACGCTTCTCGTCGCCGCCGTCGGCCCAGAGCTTCGAGCTCACGCCCGAGCGCGCCTCGCGCATCGTGCGCGCCTCGGCGGACGCCCGGTTCGTGGGCTTCCTGGCGGTCGTCTTCGTCGGCCTGTTCGTGCTGCTCTACTACTTCTACGAGCTCGGCGGCCCGGGCGGGCTGATCGAGAGCCGGATGACGACCGAGTTCGACGAGCAGCAGGTGACCGCGGTAGAGCGCGGCTACAACCTCTACCAGGCCAACTGCGCGCGCTGCCACGGCGTGGCCGGCGAGGGCGGCATCGGGCCGGTGCTCAACAGCCAGGAGAAGCTGTACCAGCACCTCAACCCACAGTACCTGCGCACCATCCTGCTGGTAGGCGGGCGCTTTGCCTGCGGCAACCCCGTCAGCATCATGCCTGTCTGGTCGGATGAAGGGACCCCGCCGGGACCCCTGAAGTACAAGCAGATCGAGGATCTCATCACGTTCCTGCGGGCGCCGGACACGATGACCTTCGTGGTCCGCGACCCGGAGCTGTTCGAGCCCGAGATCGACCCGACGACCGGCGAGGAGAAGACCTTCACGGGCTGGGTCGACCCGACCTACAGGCCGGCCCCGGGCGCGACACCGTACCCGGACTGCTGGTCGGACGCCTTCGCGGCCGCCAGCCCCGAACCGGGGGCCTCCGCCGGCGCGTCGCCCGGTGCGTCGGAGACACCGACCGGCACGGTGCTCCAGATCGCCGCCCAGAACATCCAGTTCGACAAGACAGAGCTCGAAGCACCCGCCGACCAGCCATTCCAGATCGAGTTCGCCAACAACGACGCCGGCATCCCCCACAACGTCGAGATCCTCGACTCGTCGAACGCGTCCGTGTTCAAGGGCGACATCTTCAACGGCGTCGAGACGCGGACCTACGACCTGCCCGCCCTGCCGGCCGGCAGCTACACGTTCATCTGCTCGGTGCACCCCAACATGAAGGGAACCCTGACGGTCAAATGAACCCGCTCGCCACGACGGCGGTGCGGTGAGGATGGAGGACGATGGCCCAGCAGGCGCTCAGCCCAGGGACGACGAGGAAGCGGGTTCTCTTCGGCCTGCTCGACGCCGACGGCTGGACGTGGGCCACGGTCAAGGCCACCTTCTGGGTCGTCGTCATCGTCATGATGCTCGGCTACATCCCCGATCGCGCCTACTACTTCACCGTCTTCACGACCATCGACATCGGGGCGAACCCGGCCGTCGCACCGGCCAGCTACGTCACGCCGGTCAACCTTTGCCCGGCGGAGAACGGCGACCTGCCCTGCCCCGCTCCCGTCGGCGCCGTGCTCCCCTGGCAGCCTTCGCCGGACAAGATCGCGCTGCCGGCCGGGCGGACCGGGGGCGCGGCCATCCAGCTCGGCACCAAGCTGCTCTACATCGGCGGCAGCGATGGCACGGCGGCGGTCGGCGAGGTCTTCGTCGCCGAGATCGTCGACGGCTCCACATTCGATGTCTGGGCGGCCGGGCCGGCGCTGCCTGAGGGCCGCACGGATGCCGCTGCGATCTTCGCCGGCGGCTCGATCTACCTGATCGGCGGGATCGGGCCGACCGGTGAGCCCCAGACGTCGGTCTGGTCGTTGACGACCGATCCGGTGACCGGTGCGTTCGGCGACTGGACGCCGGTCGACAAGCTGACGCTGCCCGAGGCGCGCGCCGGCGCGGCCGTCGTCGCGGCGCCCGACGGGATCATCCTGGTCGGTGGCTCCAACGCCGATGGGCCGACCACCTCCGTCTGGAAGTCGAGCTTCGACAGCCAGGGTGGCCTGACCGCCTGGCTGCCGAACGCGGACCTGCTCCAGCCGCGGACCGATGCCAGCGCATCGCTGGTCGGCGACTACCTGTGGGTCTACGGCGGCAGCGACGCCCAGGGTCCGACAGCGACGGTCCAGCGAGGTTCGCTGGCGATCCCGACCGCGCCCGCCGGGTCGCCGCCGGGAACCGTGGCGGACCCGTCGTACATCGCCGCCTGGGCCGTCGCCGAAGGTTCGACCAACCTGCCCGTGGCCCGGACGGACGCCGCCGGCTTCACCGCCAACGGCTCGCTCTACCTGGTCGGTGGCACTGACGGCTCCGCGCCCCGGGGCGATGTGTACTGGGCCGTCCCGTCCGCCCAGGGTGAGATCACCGAGTGGCTGCACGAGTCGGCGATGGACCTGCCGGCCCAGGGTCTCGCCGGAGGCGCGGCCGTCGTCTCGGGATCCCAGGCCTTCGTCATCGCGGGCGTCACCAAGGGAGGCCTGCTCGGCTCGACCGTGCGAACGGACCTGGCACCGGGCAAGCCGTTCTTCCAGCTCGGCTTGCTGGGCATGACCATCCCGGCCCTCGCGATCGAGGGCGAGATCGGCCAGCAGCTCGGCTACCTCAACGCCGCCGGCGCCGGGACGCTCGATTTCATCCTGCTGCTGCTCATCGGCTGGGCGTTCGCCCACAAGGCGCGGACGATGGCGATCCTCGAACGCGTCCGGCGGCGGCGCCGCTAGGCGTACGGTTCGGCAGCCGCCTCGACCGCTCCCACCAGCACGTCGATCGCGTCCGCCTCGGCGAGGCCGCTCTCGCCGATCAGGCTCCGCCAGGTCTCGAACGCGACGACCAGGCGCAAGGCTGCCCGAACGGCCGCGGACCGGCTCGGGTCGCCGGTCCAGCCCGCGGCGAGGGTGTCGACCGCTCGCTCGACCATCGCGTGGTACGGGGCGGTCAGCCGCGCCGTCGCTGGGTTCGCGGTCTCGTCGCCGAGCGCCTTCCCGAGCAGCGGCCCCGTCGCCCGGTAGTGGGCGAAGATCGCCTCCAGGGCGACCAACAGCCGATCGACCGGATCGGGCCACACCTCCCAGGCGGTCGGGTCGGGTCGGCTCGGTTCCGTCTCGATGCGTTCCTGGCAGGCCGCCAGCAGCGCAGCCGCATCACCGACCTGCCGATAGACCGTCAGCCGCTGGACCCGGGCACGTTCCGCGACGGCGCTGACCGTGAGTGTCGCTGGACCGGCGGTCGCGCACAGCTCCAGTGCCGCCTCGACGATCCGGCGTCTCGTCGGACCGGACGCCCGATCGGGCGACATGGATTCGTCCTACCCTCGCTGGCTCATCGTGAACAGCAGTGTAACAAGCGCGGATCCAAGTGAACAGGCATGTATTAGACGCCGCTGGTTCGGCCGGAGGCTTCCTCGGACAGGGCCCGGCTCACGGGGAGCGGGCGGTCGATCCAGCTTAACCGGGTAGGTCGCCCTCGCCAGGCTGGAGGGCGCCCGTCCGGACGGGCAGCCCCGCCTGATACCAGGCCGAGATACCGCCGACGACGTTGGCGGACTCCGGGTAGCCGCTCCGCTGCAGGAACGCCGTCGCCGTGGTCGATCGGTTGCCCGTGGCGCAGATCACGAGGATCGGCCGATCGGCCGGCAGCTCGTTGTAGCGCTGGGCGAAGCTCGGCAGCGGGAGGAGCACCGATCCCGGCACCCGGACCCTCGCGAACTCATCCGGGTTGCGGACGTCGACGATCAGGGCGCCCAGCGGCCCGTCGTCGGAGGCACGATCGTGTGCCTCCTGCACGGTCATCTGCGGCACGTTCGGTCGCCCGAACATCAGCGCCGACGCCTCGGGATCGCGGGCGCCTCGATCGGGATCGGGATGCGCGCCGGCTCGCCGGCCCGGCGCGGCGCCCCGATCGGCGAGACGGCCGCGATCGCCTCGGCAGCCGCCAGTCGGTCATCCACGTGCGCCAGCAGGCGGTCGACGTCGAGTCCGACATCGGGCGCTCCGGCCGATGCGGCTGACCGCAGGCGCTGGCTCGCGCCCCGCAGATTGGCGGCCAGGCCGGCCGGGTTGCCGCGCACGGCGTGGACGAAGCCCGCCGAGAGCTTGATGAGGCCCTGGTAGAGGTCGCGCTCGGCCGGGTCGGCGGTACCCATCCAGGCCGGCTCGAGCCGCTCGTGGGCCAGGAAGAAGTCGCCCCGCCCGTAGGCGGCGAGACCGGCCCGCAGCGCGGCTCGGCGCTGGCTTGCCGGCAACGGCCGATACGCCTTGGCCCGGCCGCCCTGGATCACCCGATCGGGTGGCACCGGCCGATCGCCGCGCCGGAGCGCGGCGCCTCGAGCGGTCAAGACAGCTCGATCAGCGGGCGCCGCCCGCCGAACCCGGTCGCGAGCTCGTGCCACCATTCGATCGGCCCTTCGCCGAGACGCCAGCACAGCCAGACCTGGCGTCCGTTGGCCAGGCCCGGCAGATCGATGAGCCCGGTCTCGATGTCGCGCAGCGTCACGTCCCACTCGTCGAGGCGGGTCACGGCGGCCTGCATCTGGTCGATGACCCCCTGCATCCGAAGGCGGATCGCGCGCAGCTCGGCGTCCCGCTCCACGAGCTCGCGCTCCGAAGCCTCGTCGGAGTCCACGACGTCGACGCCGGCGGCGGCGCGGACGGCCTGCAGCCGCTCGACCGCCAGGTCGCGCAGGGCGATCAGCTCCAGCCGCTGCGCCCGGAGGCGCTCCAGCTGGTCGCGCACCTCGGGCAGGCGCTCGTTGGCGGCGTCGATCGTGTAGAAGCGGGTCACAAGGGCATTCTACGAGAGGTTCGCCGTGGGCCCCACAGGTGCCCGTTGTCGGGTGGGGGTCATGGCGCTCACAACAGGCCCGGCAGCCGACCCGCTACGCTTGGGGTCGGGCCCGTAGCTCAGCGGTAGAGCAGGGGACTTTTAATCCTCCGGTCGTGGGTTCGAATCCCACCGGGCCCTCAATCGCCAGGCGGCCGCGCGCTGCCTGCTCGATCAAGTACACACCGCCGCACCAGACCACTCCAGTCGCCCCCGTACCATAGCCCCATGACCCTCTGGACAGGGTGGGACCCCCGTACCCTCGTCAGGAGCCGTCCCGCGCCATAGAGTCGGCAGCGGCTGGTGGCCATCAGTCAGCCGGGATGCCCGACCGGGGAATCGATGAACGACCTTATGCTCCAGGTCACAGTGGTGGCCATCGCCGCGAACGTCGTGCTGATCGTCGTCGCGGTGATCCGGTCCCGCATGATGCGACCCGAGCGCGACCTGGCCACGGCCTCGGCGACGGTGGCGTCTTCGGAGGGACGCACGTCGGCGACCGCCCGGTCGCCGGCCCTGGAAGCCGCGGCCGCGACCTCCGACGCCAGCGCCCAGACCTCCGATGTCCGCCCGATCGACCCGACACCGACAGAGCCGTCCGAACCCAGGCTAGCCAACGGAGAAACGCCCGTCATGTCCGCGAACGCCGAACAGCCCATCCGACCCCGCCGCTTCGCCATGCCCGACGACGAGGACTACCCGTCCGATGAATCGGTCCACGCCTTCCTGTCATCCGGGCCGGGCGCGGACGGACCGCCGCTGGACATCTTCGACCTCGAGACGGGCCTGCGGACCGGGCTTGCCTGGGACGAGGCGCTCGGGCACGAGGAGGCGCGGCGGGCCCGCTATGGCCGCCCGGTGACGGTCGTCGTCGCCGAGCTGGATCGGCTCGACGCGCTCGCTCGCCAGCTCGGCTGGGAGAACGCGGACCGGCTCATCCGCCCGGTCGCCCAGGCGCTGGTGGTCAACGCGCGGGCCTCGGACATCATCGCCCGCCTGGGGCACCACCGGTTCGGGGTCCTCCTGCCGGAGACCGATGAGATCCGGGCGATCAACTACGTCGAGCGGATCCGTCTCGCCTGCGACGCCTGGTTGGAGGCGGCGGCAGTGGCTGTCCGCCTTTCGATCGGTTGGGCGAGCGCACCGAGTGGCGGCGACCTGGCGGATGCCTACAAGATCGCCGAGCGCCGGATGTACGCGGAGCGCAACGCAGCGACCACCGCACCGACCGCGATCGCCCCCGGCGATGACCCCGGCGCTCCGGGGGCGTCCGATCCTGATCCGGCCTCGGCACCGTCTAGGCCGGAGGACGTGGCGGCCTCCTTCGCCGCCTGGGGTGACGCGCGGCCCGAACCCGACGCGGGCTGAGCTCGACGCTCAGGCGCGCTGCCCCCCTCGACCGCGGTGTCGCCGGACGCGCCTGCCCGACCGACTCGCCATCGTCCGTCCGCCGGGCGCCCTGATCGCCACGCATCTCGATCAGGTGGGCAGCTCGAGCACGTCGCCGTCTCGCCCGACCGCCTCCGGGCCGGCACCCGCCTCGGCCGATCCAGGTCGGAACCAGCGGGCCGATCCGACGCCCGTCACGTGCCAGCGGACGAAGGCGCTGTCGGCGGCCGGCCCGCTCGACACCACCCCCGTCTGCTCGTCGAGACCGAGCCAGCCGAGCCGATGCGCCTCGTCGCCGGCCGCCGCCGCCACCTCGGCCGCCCAGCGCTGGAGGCGGATGTCATCGTGGTGTGGCAGCACGGCAAGATCGGGCACGAGGCCGAGCGCGCGCCGCGGCCCTGAAGGCGTCCAGCTCCAGCCGCCGAAGGCCATCGCTCCGGCGCTCGCCCCAGCCAGCAGCGCACCGCGGGCGTATGCAGCCAGCATCGAGCGCCAGGCGAGGGATGCCTCGAGCACCTCCAGCAGGTGCCCCGGATCGCCGCCCGGGATGTACACGAGGTCGGCGCCCGCCAGTCGCCCGGCAGCGACGGGGTCGTCGGCCTCCTTTCGCGTGAGCACGTCGGCGGACTCGATCCGCATCGACAGGCCAAGCTCCGCGCCGACGCCCGCCAGGGCGGCTCGTCCGTTCGCGACGGCGAGATCCGGTCGGCTCGCTGCCGCTGCCGTCG
>Ga0210334_10367965_pt1 | contig 25691 bp, 25 predicted proteins | sample S306metaT_FD_164440 | JGI IMG/M metagenome (GOLD analysis project Ga0210334, IMG submission 164440) | Metatranscriptome of estuarine sediment microbial communities from the Columbia River estuary, Oregon, United States - S.306 (Metagenome... | ecosystem: Environmental > Aquatic > Marine >... | reverse complement strand
GGAGCGTCGCGCACTCGGTGCAGGCGGCGACGAGCGCCTCGGCGTCGGCCCGCGGGAGATCGGCGAGATCGCCGGCCGCCAGGGCGGCGACGAGGATCGTGTCGTGGTCGAGGTGGGCGGTCGGAATCTCAGCCACGGAACAGCTCCATGCGCCCCTCTAGGAGCGCGCGCAGGGCCAGGCGACCGCGGTGGATGCGCGACTTGACCGTGCCGAGCGACACGCCGGTCAGGTCGGCGATCTCCTGGTAGTCGTAGCCCTCGATATCGAACAGCACGATCGCGGCACGCTGGTCCGGCGTGATGGTCGCCAGGGCCGACGCGAGCACGCTCGAACGCTCGGCGGCGATCGCCGTCTGCTCCGGCTCGGCGGTCGAGGGGGCCGGCGGCTGCCAGGCCTCGTCCTCGAGCTCCGGGTACGGCTGGACCGGCCGGCGCCGGCGCGCACGCTGGATGTCCATCGCCGCATTGATCGCGATCCGCCCGAGCCAGGATCGCACGCTGCCGCCGCGGAAGGCCGCCAGGTGCCGGTAGGCGCTGAAGAACGCCTCCTGGACCACGTCCGAGGCCTGGTCGCGGTCCGGCACCATTCGGGCGACGAGCGCGAAGAGATGGTCCTGGTGGATCTCGACGAGCGTGTTGAAGGCGTCGAGGTCACCGGACCGCGCCCGCTCGACGAGCCACAGGTCACGGCGCCGGGCGGTGTCGTCGGCAGCCTCGGTCGGGCGAAGGTCCTCCACGGGGCGAGGGTCCCTCCGGACGGCGATGCTGAGGCCGAGCGAGTCTAGCATCTCCCCCGCTCGACGCCGGCGGCCCCTCCCTGGTTCCGTCGGCGCTACGATGGGATGCCGGCCGGAGTGGCGGAACAGGCAGACGCGAGGGTCTCAAACACCCTTGAGGGCAACCTCGTCCGGGTTCAAGTCCCGGCTCCGGCACCAGGCTTGGCGCGGTCTTCGACAGCCCTCGGGGGGAGGACAGCACGGCTGCGCCGAGGCGCTACTACGCGAGTTCGAGGCCCTCGTGCGTGAGCACGACCGACTCGATCAGGACCTCGTTCCCCCGGGCCCGCAGGCTCCCGACCTCGAACTTGGCGATCCAGGCATCCCGCAGCAGCCAGCGCATGACCTCCTGGCGGGCATCGTCGAGGAGGATGATGGCGACGTTCCTGCGCTGGACGTTTCCGTCGACCACGGTCATCCACCAGTCGAACAGCGCCCGTGAGGTGGTGAGGCCGCGTTCGAGCGTGACGTCCCCGTGGCGGACCCTTCCGGGCAACTTCCGCGCCGACGTCGTCTTGTCGGAACCCTCCCGGTACTCGATCACCTCCGCCGTGGCGGACAAGCCGGACACCTCGCTGAAGGCAGCGTCCGCGAGCCCATCGATCTCGACGAGGAACGAGTAGTCCTTGAACGGGTCGTTCCTCGACGTCGTCGGCATCTCAGTCTCCCTCCAGGTAGGCGATCTCGCGGTAGATCTCGAGGTCGTGGGTCATCGTCCCGCGGTGGTCCCTGCCCTCCTCGTCGCGGTACGCGACCCGAGCGCTGATCGTGGTCGGCTCGCGGCGCGCGAACCAGGACGCTGCTGTGTCGAGCAGCGTCCTGATCTCCTTGTGGGGCGCGAGGAAGGGGATGTTCCGGAACAACGGCAGCGCCGAGACGTCCTTCCGGCCCCCGAGACCGACGAGCTTGCCGTCGAACGTGGTCTTCACGTCGAGCGCGGGACGCTCCCCGAGGTTTCGGACGACAAGGAAGAGCAGTCCACCATCGAAATCGAGGTCGACGATGACGTCCGGTCGCGAGGTCTCCTCCATCACGGCCGACAGTCTAAGCGCCGTGGGCAGAACCGCGTCGAGCGGGCGCCGGCTGGGACTTCTCGCTGGTCATGGCACCGCGCACGCAGCTTGACACGGGCGACGTGCAGAGCCGGCCCGAACAGCGGCCACGCTTCCGCGCAGACGCCAGGCACACGACGGCCCGCTGCGTCGGCAGCGGGCCGTCGTTCGGGCTCGGGGCCCGTCAGCCCAAGGGCGGCGTCACATCGCGGGCTCGGGCGGCTGCCCCGGCTGCACGGGTCCGATGCGGAAGGGCCGCATCATCTCGTTGTCCTCGTGCTCGACGATGTGGCAATGCCACACGTACTGACCCGGGGTGCCGAAGGTGGCACGGACGCGCGTGACCTGGCCAGGATACGCGGTGACCGTGTCCTTGAAGCCGGTCTCCCAGGGCTCTGGTGCCTGAGGGGCGGAGCCGGGCACGACCTGAACGGTCATCTCCTCCTCGTCCACGAAGATCGGCTGGCGGTTCACGACCTGGAACGCCACCTCGTGGATATGGATCGGATGCGCGTCGACCGTGGCGTTGTAGAACTCCCAGACCTCGGTGGCGCCGACCGCCGGGTTCTCGCTGACCGGATCCGCCCACGCGAGCGAGGTCCACTCGCCGATCCCGGCATTGGGGTCGCCCGCCACGATGCCGAGGCGGGTCTCCGCCGGGGCATCGGCGAAGAACTGGGACAGCTCCTCGAGGAGCGCCAGCGGGCGGGTCACCGTGGCGGCCGGTAGCGGCGTGATCGCCGGCAAGACGAGGAACTGCGGCGGGGTCGTCGGATCGGGCGCCAGGGCTGGCCCGACACGGAACTGCATCACCTGGCCTGTGCTGTCGGGATCGGCCACCTCGTCGGGGTCGACCGGCGACCCGGCGAATGGCGCATCGGGGCCGACGTTGCCCAGCACATAGCTGCCGAGCGGCACGTTCGTGAAGTCGACGATGACGTCGGCCCGCTCGGCCGGGCTCATCAGGATCTTGTTGCCGTTGACCGCGGTGAGGTTCACCGGCGCTGACAGGAACCCACCCTCGTTGCCGATCTGCCAGACCCCGACGCCGGGGATGTTCGCGAAATCGAGGATGAGCCAGCGCGCCTGGCAGCCGTTGAGGAAGCGGAACCGGTAACGGCGCTTCTCGACGTTCGCGAACGGCCAGGTGTTGCCGTTGACCATGATCGCGTTGCCGAAGAACTCGGGGTTCCAGATCGGCGAGATGTCGGTGTCCGGGATGTACGGCCCGGTGATTTCGTCGAAGAACGCCCGCGTGTCCGGGTAGAACAGCGAACCGTCCGTGTTGAACGAGCGGTCCTGGATGGCGATCGGGATCTCGTAGTAGCTCTTTTTCGGCGGGAACTTGTCGCCCGCCTTGGGGGCAGGCCCCGGCAGGACCGCACCCAGCCCGGTGCGGCTGTCCAGCACGGCCGTGTCGCCCGCCGGACCGCCGCGGATCAGGTAGAAGCCCGCCGGACCCGCATAGACGTTCAGGCGGGTCATGCCCAGCGTGTGGTCGTGGTACCAGATCGTCGAGGCACGGTTCAGGTTCGGGTACTGGAAGACGGCGTACCCGGGACCCCAGGCATCGCCGTACGCCGCCTGGGCTTTGCCGGCGAAGAAGTCGTACCAGGTCCCTTCCGTGGCGTAGTCGACCGGGATGTCATTGGCGTCGGGCAGGTACCAGGCCTCCGCGTAGCCGTCGCTCTCGTCGCCGACGCCGACGGCGCCGTGGACGTGGGTAACCATCGGGACAGGGCCGGTGTAGGCCCCGGGGGTCTCCGTGAAGGTGGGCCGCGAATCGCGGTCGGCGGTCCCACCCGGCGGGTTCGCCCAGTGGAGCGTCGGGTCGACCGGCAGCAGATGCGATCGATAGGACCCGTCGGGGTTCATCAGGTCGTTGATCCACTTCACCTGGACCGGCCGCTGCCACTTCGCCTCGATCGTGAGCGAGGGTGCGTTGTGGATCAGCAGGCCTGCCTTGCTGTCCGACTTGACTGCGCCGTACCCCCAGACCGTCGTGGCCGGGAGCCCGGCGGGCAGGATCTGCTGGCTGAACTGCTTGACCGAGATCTCGTAGTAGTCGCCGTTCTTGCCGCCTTTCATCTTCTTGGTGCCGGCCCGGGGCATGACGGGCGGGATGAGCAGCGGCGTCGCGTACTTCGGGATGCTGCCGGGGTCGAGCGTCCCGCCTGGGATCTGCGCTCTGACCACCTTCACCCCGCCGACGTACGACACCAGGAACAGGCTGGTGCCGGCCGCAGCCGAACCGGCAAGGAACTGACGCCTGGACAGTGGCATCGGGGACCCCCTCCCTCACGACCCCGGTCTCCGATCCGGGGCCTATGGAGACAGGTCGCTGGGCAGCGGGCACGTGGACGCTGGGGCGTCGAGCGACCGGCGGGCACGACCAGTCTGTTCGTCGAACACCCTCCCCCGGGCGGGCTTGGCAGGGACCATATCCGTCATGCGGATGGACGATGACTCCCGTATGGCCCGAATCCACGGGTCCAAAGGTCCCCCGAGCCGTTGACCACCCAAGCGTGTCCGAGCCGTCGCTACACGGCCCGGCGCGCTCACATTCGACCCGGCGGCGCATCCGTTTCGGACGAGCGATCGCCGCGGAGCGCTCTGCGCGAGCGGTCTCGCGACGACCGATTTCCACCACTTCGGGGGCGGATGGCGCGCCGGCTTGTTCCAACTCAGGAGGACCCTCGACTGTGACGATGGCTCCGGCACCTTCACGATTAGGGTGAACGCGCCGACGGTGTTCGGCTCCCCGATCGATCAGGGTGGCTGAAGCGTCGTCGGCGGCACCGGCGACTACGTTGCCATGCACGGCGGCGATCTCGTCGGCAGGTACGTGGAGACCGGGACGTCGAGCTCGGCGCATTGCCGGTCACCGGGACGTGGACGCCCGGCGGGCGGTGCTCCCCTGGCTCCCGGATCCCGGCAATCGCCACCGGGGGTCAGCGGAATGTCATCGCCAGCGCGGCGAGCACCGGACGGCGTCCCGCGCGACGACGTCCCGCCAGGATCGCCCGGAGCAGCGGCGCCGCATCCGGCTCCTGCAGCTTCGCGCTGCGGCCGCTCTGCTGGGCGACGAATCGCTGCGTCGGGGAGGCGGTCCGGGGCGGGATGACCAGGGTCAGCGTCACCCCGCGGTCCGTGTGCTCGAGCACGTCCCTGCGAGCCTCGCACCAGGTCCACAGCGCGGCCTGAGCCGCCGAGAGATCGCCCAGCCCGGCCATGCCGAGACGGGCATTCTGGGCGACGAGCACGCCGATCCGCCCGGCGCCGCGTTCCAGCATCGCCTGCTCCACGTCGTCGATGAGCTCTGCCGGGTGGAGGTAGTCCGTCGCAGCCAGAGCGGCCCGGTCGCCGACCGTCGAGACGGCGGCGTGGACCAGCACGTCCGGCGCGCCCCGGAGCGGCTCGGGCACCGCGGCGAGGAGCTCGCCGATCGGCGGCGGCGAGGCCGACAGGTCGAGCGGCAGGAATGCCCAGTCTCGACCGTGCATGGCGGCCGTGGCTGAAAGCTCGTCATCGTCGCGACGACCGAGCGCCACGACGTTGTGGCCGGCCGCCAGCAGCGCTCGGCAAAAGGCTCCGCCCCACGCCCCGGTCGCGCCGGTCACCCACGCGATGCTCATGAGATCCCTCCGCCCGTCGTCCGCTCGAGCGTCACGACGCCGAACAGGCCGAGCGGCTCGCGCTCGACCTTGACGGCTCGCCAGCCGAGTGGCTCGGCCGCCGCGATGACCTCCTCGGCGCTGCGGGTCACGGCCGTCCACGGTTTGCGATCCCAGTCGACGAGGACGTCGTGAAGGAGCTGCAGATCGGGATGACCCTCCATCACGGACAGCACCCAGTGGGCTCCGGGCTCGGTGCCGGCCGCACCGGCCGCCAGCAGTCGCCTGACGTCGGCGGGGTCGACGAGGAGATCGAAGAAGCCCGACGCCACCAGGACGTCGAAGCGCGCGTGCGGCCAGGTCGAAGGATCGAACGCGTCGGCCGCCACGAAGTGGATGTCGTCGCGACCCTCGGCCACGGTTCGCGCCTGGCCGCGCGCCCGCTCGTCGGCGTCGATGTCGGCGGCGTAGTACTCGGCTGCCCCCTTCGGCAGCTCGAACAAGTACGAGCCGGGCCCGGCAGCGACGTCGAGGAGCCGCCGGTTCGGACGCGTCGCGATGACGGCGCGGATCTGGCCGATCAGCAGGGCGCGCCGGCCGCGGACGCCCCGCCACACCGCGTGGTCGAGCATGACCCGGTCGATGAGGGTTCCGAGCGGCGTGATGCCGTGGGCCTTGTTCGCATAGACGTAGTCGACCATCGTCCCCGAGTTGAAGCCCTCGCGGTAGCCGAGGCGGATGCCGTCCGACAGCTGGCCGCCGGTCCGCATCAGCAGCCGCATCGTCGGGTGGTAGAGGTCCACGTTCGCACTCCTCCCTCAGGTCGTCCCGAGCTCGCGGACGGTGCGCGAGATGCGCAGCGCCAGGGTCGGGACGGACAGGACGACGATCAGGACGCAGACCCACGTCCAGTCGAAGACCACGAATGTCCGGATCGCGGCGGCCACCAGGACGATCGCGATCCGGTCCGGCTGGCCCGCTGGGCCGACCGGCTGCGGCGACCCGCCGGCGACCCCGGGCAGGACGCCACAGACGTTGACGAGCCAGGCGGCCCCGAGGAGCAGCGCGACCCACCGTCCATCGGCCCACGGCCAGAAGGCGAGGAACAGTGCGATGTCCCCGATCTCCTGGGGCAGGCGGTTCAGGTACGGCCCGATCCGCGTCTTCCTGCCGTACGCCTCGGCCAGCAGCCCGTCCATGACGGTCAGGGCCATGCGGCCGGCGATCCCGAGGATCACGAGCGGCCACCAGCCGAACCACAGGCTGACCGCGGCCAGCGCCGAGGGGATCAGCGACGCGAGCGAGACATGGTTGGGCTGCAGGCGCTCGACCCCCGGGATCCGGTCGAGCCAGCGGCGCAGGGCGTACTTCGTCTGGTAGAGGCCGATATCGGGGCTCATGGGGCATCTCCCTCGGCGATCCGGTCCAGTCGTCCGTGTGCTTCCCAGAAGGCGAGCAGCTCGGCGGGCAGGCGCCTGGCGGTCGCGTCGGCGAGCGGCTCGCCGAAGGTGACCCGGATCCTTCGGAACGGTCGCCACAGGGCATGCCCGACGGGCCAGGCGTCGGCCGTCCCGGCCAGGGCGACCGGCACGACCGGCCAGCCGCTCCGGGCGAGCACGCCGGCCAGGCCCGCATGGGGCTCGAGCCGCTTGCGACTCCCGCTCGGGTAGAGCAGGAACCAGCCCTCCCTGATCTCGGGCAGCAGGCGCGCCCAGCGGCGCAGCTCCGCCAGCTCGGCGCCGCGGTCGAACGCGACTGCCTGACCGAACAGGTTCGCGGCCAGCGCTCCCGGAGCCCGTTCGAAGAAGTAGTCGCGAGCCGCCAGGACGGTGATCCGGCGTCGGTAGCGCTCCGGCAGCGCGGCGAGGATGGCCATCGTGTCGAGATGACTCTGGTGGTTCGGCATGAGGGCGAGCCGGGGCAGGTCGGGCGCCGCTCCGACGACCTCGATGCGGAACTGGAGCCGGAAGAAGCCGGCGGCGGCTCGCCGACCCAGGGCGCGGGCGGTGTCGAGGAAGAGATCTGGCTGGCGCGGGAACTGACCGAGCCGCGCCGCCAACGGCAGATCAAGGTCCGGGAACGGCTCGTACTCGAACCGGGTGCCGCTCATGTCGGGAACCCGCCGAAGAGGTAGCCCATGAAGTGGGCGAAGGCCGGGGCCGTGACCATCAGGGAGTTGAGGCGATCGGTCAGCCCTCCATGGCCCGGGAGGATCGTGCCGAAGTCCTTCACGCCAGCGTTGCGCTTGACGTTGGCCATCGTCAGGTCGCCGACCTGGCCGCCGATCGTCACGATGAGCCCGGCGGCGAGCACGCCCAGCGGCGGCACCGAGGGGAACGCGATCGGCGCCTGCAGGAACGTGAGCAGGATGATCGTCGCGCCCGCCAGGAGCGAACCCTCGATGGTCTTGTTCGGGCTGATCGGCGTCCAGCGGTGCCGTCCGAATGCCTTCCCATAGATGAACTGCAGGGCGTCGTTGAGCTGCGTCATGAGGAGCACGAACAGCAGGTACCCGAGCCCGAGCGAGGAGGCATAGAGGTAGCTGAGGTGAGCCAGGAAGTAGGCGTAGAACACGACCCCGACGATCGAGAGGGCGAACCACTGGAGCATGCCCTCCGTTCGCCGGAGAACGATCGGCACCAGGGCGAGAGCGAGCACCGCCCAGGTTGGGATGGCCATGAACACGTCGTAGCGGCCGACGAAGGCGAAGACGTTCTCGGCGACAACCGCGCCGTACACGAGGAAGACGAACAGGGGCTGGCGATAGAGGCCGGTGACGCGCGCGAACTCCTTGAAGGCAAGGATCGACACGATCGCGACGAGCACCGTCCACGCTCCCTGGCCGAGCCACATCGCGCCGAGGGCGATCGGCAGGATGACGAACCAGGTCCGGAGCGGGATCCAGGCGCCGGGCAGCTTCAGCAGCGCCAGGAGACCGCTCGCGACCACGACCGTGACGACCGTGGCAACGGTGTAGAACCGCAGGGGATCGCTGGCCAGCTCCTCGGTGCCCACGACACCTCCCATCACGGCGGGTGCGACCGCTCTCGCGAGGGCGGGCTGGACGGCGATGCGCCTGTCTACCAAACCGCGCTCCTCCTTGCGACGCACGAGCCGGGCGGATGTTGCAGCCGGGTGAACGCGGGGCCGTCTAGACTTCCGCTCATGTCCGAGGAGCCCAGCCTGCAGCGCCGCTTCGCGCCGGCGAGCCGCTGCTTCGGCTGCGGCCCGGCCAACGAGCATGGTCTGCGCATCGAAAGCCGGGTGGCAGGCGACGAGCTGGTCGCCGAGTGGTCGGCCGAGACCCACCACGCGGCATTCGACGGCGTGCTCAGCGGCGGGATCATCGGAACCCTGCTCGACTGCCACTCGAACTGGACGGCTGCCCACCACCTGATGCGCGCGGCCGGTGCCGAGCGGCCACCGGCCTGCGTCACGGCCGACTACGCGGTCCGAATGCTCCGACCCACCCCGACCGATCGACCGATCCGCCTGCGGGCCCACGTCGTCGAGGCGGGCCCGGACCGTGCCACCGTGGACGCCGTCATCGAGGTCGACGGCACCATCACCGCCACCTGCCGCGGCACGTTCGTCGCGGTACGACCGGGCCATCCCGCGTACGATCGCTGGTAGGACCAGCCACGAGGAGATCATGAGCTTCATGCGCCGCCTGTTCGGTCAGCCCGAGGTCCGTCTCGAGCCCGGCCAGCCAGCCCCGCCATCTGTGCCCGCAACGGATCCCGCCGCCGGCGAGACGGCCACGGTCCGCCGGATCGTCGAGCGCCTCGAGGCGCTCCCGCCCGATGAGGCCCGGCTGATCGCCTGCGCGTCCTACGTCGTGACCCGTGCCGCCAACGCCGACATGAGCATCAGCGACGAGGAGACGCAGTTCCTCGAGCGCGCGCTCCAGGAGAGCATGGGCCTCGACGAGGCCCAGGCCGTGCTCATCATCGAGATGGCGAAGATGCAGACGCGAGCCGTCGGCGGCACCGAGGACTTCCTGGTCACCCGCGAGTTCCGCTCGATCGCCACGCCGGAGCAATGCCGGCGGGTGCTCCGCGCCTGCTTCGCGGTCGCGGCCGTGGACGGGAGCATCTCGGCCCTCGAGAGCGCCACGGTCAACGAGATCGCGAACGAGCTCGGCATCGAGGGCGAGGAGCTGGCGGCGATGCGGGGCGAGTTCACCGATCAGTTCGCGGCCATCCAGGCGGCGCGGCGAGTGACCGGCGACGGCCCGCCGGCCTGAGCGAACGCCCGGCGTGGCTTACCCGCATCGGCCGCGGCGCGAGTCGAGGCGACGGCAGGTGTGGATCTCGATGCCGTCGGCAACATAGCGGCTGCTCCGGCGTCTCCATCGCATGAACAGCTCCACGCCTTCCACCACTCCGAACGCCTCACCGGAGGCGCCGCAGCGTCGATCACGGAGATGGCTGGCGGCCGTCTTCGGGCTCGTCGTCGTCCTCGTCGTCGCCGGCGGGTACCTGGCCATCGGCGCCGTCGCGTACGGCGACCTGGCAACGCTGAAGCCGGACTGCGGCGGTCGCTATCTTGGCCAGGATCCATCGAACATGGAGGCGCGCACGGGTGACGGCACGTTGCGCTTCGACGCGACGGACCTGCGCTTCACCGACTTCACCGACGTGGCCTTCCCGAGCCGCGACACGCGACCGCTGACCATCCGAGGCTGGTACGCACCCGGGCCGGGAGGCATCGGCGACCCGGTCGTCATCGTCGTCCACGGCAAGGGCAGCTGCCGCCGCGACCCGGTCGTGCTCCTGCCGGCCGGGATGCTCCACCGCGCGGGCTTCGGCGTCCTGCTCATCGACATGCGCGATCACGGCTCGTCCGACTACGAGGACGGTCGCTGGGCCGGCGGCGTCGAGGAGTACCTCGACGTGCTCGGCGCCTGGGACTGGCTCGTCGGGCAGGGCTTCCGCGAGCAGGACATTGGGCTGTTCGGGACCTCGCTCGGGGCCGCGACCGTGACGATCGCGATGGGCGAGGAGCCGCGGGTCGCGGCGACCTGGGCCGACAGCTCGTATTCGGATTTCGAGCGGGCCTCGACCGAATACACGGAGTCGGAGGGCTGGCCCGGCTGGGTGACCGGCGCCGGATTGTTCGTCGGGCGGATCGTCAGCGGCGACGACCTCGGTCGGGTCGGCCCGGACGACGAGCTGGAGAGGCTGGCCGGACGACCGTACGCCATCACCCACGGCGACGAGGACGAGACGGTGCTCGTTCACCACGCCTTCGACAACGCGGCGATCGCCACGGCGGCCGGGACGCCCGTCGAGCCGTGGATCGTGGCCGGCGCCGCGCACGTCAAGGCCATCTACATGGAGCCCGAGGCCTACGAGGCGCGGCTCGTCGCGTTCTTCGACGCCGCGCTGGGGACGTCCGGCGGCTGACCGGGCTCAGGCGAGGCGCAGCTCCACCAGGCCCTCGCCGAGCCGTCGACGCACGTCGGCGACGAGCTCTGCATCGTAGGCGACCCCGCGCCGCAGTTCCATCGGCAGCGGGGAGCCGCCCGCCGCCGGGAGGTGGATGACGACCCGGGTGGCGCCCGGTCGATCCCGGAGCAGCGTCCGGATCGTCTCCATCGCGCCGACCACGCGCTCCGCGCCGGCGGCCTCGGAGAAGCGGACGTGGAGCACCTGGCCGGGGCCCGCCTCGATCGCGCGCGTCGGCGCGGTCGCGATCCCGACGGCGGCTCGGCGCGCCTCGTCCGGGAGGGCGGGCTCGTCGTCCCGATCCGGCGAGGCGGATCGGGCGCCGGCCGGCTCGCTGTAGGTCGCCAGTGGCTCGGCCGGCGCGATGACCGGCAGGACGCCGAGCGGGTCGGCCTCCGGCGGGCGCGCCTCGGCTCGCAACGGTGACACGAAGGGGATGTCAGGCCGGATCGGGATCGCCGGCGATCTTACGGATGCCTGGAGATCGGGCGGCACCGGTCCGGGTCCGACCGGCACGCCGGGGCTCGTGGACGGGCGACCGGCATTGGCGGAACCCGGGGTCTCCATCGGTCGCGCGGGTCGGTCGCGTCCGTTCGATCCTGCGCGTTCGCCGTTCGACCCCCCTCGTCCGCCATCGTCCGCCTGGCGTCGCCGCATGCCTCCTCGCTCGCCGGCGGCCACCTCGCGGGCGAACGCCTCGGGGCCACGGGCCACGGCCGCATCCCAGTCGGCGACGAGGTCGGCCAGCAGCGACACCTCCTCGCCGCGGTGGTCGACCCGGCCCGCCACGAGCAGGATCGAGCCCTCCTGCCAGGTCGGCCCGGTCTGCTCGTAGAGTCGCGGGAAGACGACGACCTCAAGGGTTCCCTGGAGATCCTCCAGGGTGGCGATGGCCATCGACTGCTTGGCCTTGGTGATGACCGTCCGAAGGCCGGTGACGATGCCACCCAGGACGAGCCGTTGGCCATCGAGCGATTCGTCCCTGAGGTCGCCGCTGTAGGCCGTCACGAACCGGCCGACCTGCTCGGCGACCTCGCCCATCGGGTGCTCGGACAGGTACAGGCCGAGCAGCTCCTTCTCCCAGCGCAAGCGCTCCCGGACCGGCACCTCGGTCGCGACCGGCAGCGACCGCTCCAGGGCGGCGGCGTCCTCGGCGCCGGCGTCGAAGAGCGCCGTCTGGCCGGTGGCGCGGTCGCGCTGGGCGGCCTGGCCGGCGGCCAGAGCGTCGTCGAGCCCGGCGAGGATCTGCGCAGGATGGCCGAACGAGTTCAGGGCACCGACCCGGGCGAGCGACTCGAGCACCTTGCGATTGGCCAGCCGGAGGTCGATCCGCGAGCAGAAGTCGGCCAGCGAGCGGAACGGCCCGCCTGCCTCGCGCGCCTCGATGATCGAATGGATCGCGCCCTCGCCGACATTCTTGACCGCCAGCAGCCCGAAGCGGATCGACTCGCCCTCGACGGTGAATTCCACATGGCTGCTGTGGACGTCCGGCGGCAGCACGTCGATCCCGAGGCGGCGGCACTCGGCCACGGCAGCAGCGACCTTCTCGGCGTTGTCGCGGAACGCCGTCAGGACGCTGGTCATGTACTCGACCGTGTAGTTTGCCTTCAGGTAGGCCGTCTCGTAGGCGACCAGGCCGTAGCAGGTAGCGTGGGCCTTGTTGAAGCCGTAGCGCTCGAACGGCTCGAACGCCTTGAACACCGCGTCGATGGTCGCCGCCGGCACGCCGCGCTCGGCCGCCCGCTCGACGAACTTCTCTTTCTGGGCCCGAAGCACGGCCGACTTCTTCTTGCGGATCGCGTAACCCAGCGTGTCCGCCTCGGGCCCGCTGAAGCCGCCGAGGGCCATGGCCGCCGCCATGATGTCCTCCTGGTAGACGAAGATCCCGTAGGTCCGGGCCAGGAACGGCTCGAGCAGCGGGTGCAGGTAGGTCACCGGCTCCTGGCCGTGCTTGCGCCGGATGTAGGCCGGGATGTTGTCCATCGGACCGGGCCGGTAGAGCGCGACCATCGCGGCCAGGTCGTAGACCGACGTCGGGCGCAGGTCGCGGATGTAGCGGCGCATGCCCGCCGACTCGAGCTGGAAGATGCCGGTCGTCTCGCCCGACGCCAGGAGCTCGAAGGTCTTGGCGTCGTCCAGCGGGATCCGGTCGAGATCGATCTCGACCCCGCGATGCTCGCGGATCGTGTCGACCGCCTGGCGCAGGATCGTCAGGTTCGAGAGCCCGAGGAAGTCGAACTTGAGCAGCCCGAGCGCCTCGACGGCGTGCATCTCGTACTGGGTCATCAGGCCGTCCGAGTTCGTCGCCCGCTGGAGCGGCATGATCTCGGTCAGGGCCTCGCGGCTGATGACGACACCGGCTGCGTGGGTGCTCGCGTTCCTGGCCACGCCCTCGAGGTGCCCGGCCAGGTCGATCAGGCGGTGGATCTGCGGGTCGCCGTCGTACATCTCGCGGAAGGCCGGCGCGACCTGGAGCGCCTCGTCGAGCTTGATGCCGAGCTGGTTCGGCACGGCCTTGGCGATCCGGTCCACCTCGCCGTAGCCGAAGCCGAGCACCCGCCCGACGTCCCGGATCGCCGCCCGCGCGAGCATCGTGCCGAAGGTGATGATCTGGGCGACGTGGTCCTGGCCGTACTTGCGGGTGACGTAGGCGATGACCTCGTCGCGGCGGCCGTCCTCGAAGTCGACGTCGATGTCGGGCATCGTCACCCGGTCGGGATTGAGGAAGCGCTCGAACGGCAGCCCGTAGCTGATCGGGTCGACCGGCGTGATGCCCAGGGTGTAGGTGACGATCGAGCCAGGAGCCGACCCACGGCAGGTCGTCATGATCCCCTGCTCGCGGGCGTACCGGACGAAGTCGGCGACGATCAGGAAGTAGCCGGCGTAGCCCATCGGGATGATGACCCCGAGCTCGTAGTCGAGGCGGTCCTGCAGCTGCGGGGTCACCGCGCCGTAGCGCCGCTCGAGCCCGCGCTGGCACTCCGCTCGCAGCCAGCTCTCGACCGTCTCGCCATCGGGCACCGGGAAGTGCGGGATGCGCGACACGCTCAGGGGCAGCTCGACCGAGCACATCTCCGCCACCCGCCGGGTGTTGAGGATCGCTTCGCGCTGGTCGGGGAAGAGGGCGGCCATCTGAGCTGCCGACTTGAGGTAGAACTCGTGGGTCTCGAACTTGAGGCGGTTCGGCGTGTCGAGGTTGCTGCCGGTGCCGACGCAGAGCAGGACGTCGTGGGCCTCCGACTGGTCCTCACGGACGTAATGCGAATCGTTGGTCACGACGAGCGGCGTGCCGGTGTCGGCGGCCAGCCGCAGCAGCTGCGGGTTGAGGCGGCGCTGTTCGGGCAGCCCGTGGTCCTGGAGCTCGAGGTAGAAGCCGTCCGATCCCAGGATGTCGCGGTACTCGCCCGTGATGCGGCGGGCCGACTCGAGGTCGTCGACCTCCAGCGCGCGGGCAACCTCGCCATTGAGGCAGGCCGACATCCCGATGAGGCCCTGGCTGTACCGCGCGAGCTGCTCGCGGTCGATCCGAGGCTTGTAGTAGTAGCCGTCCACGTGGGCGTCGGTGACGAGGCGGCACAGGTTCTGGTAGCCGATCCAGTCCCTGGCCAGGAGCACGAGGTGGAAGGGTTGCGCGTCGGCCTTCCCCTCCTTGTCGCGCATCGAGCGTCGCGCCACATACGTCTCGACGCCGAGGATCGGCCTGATCCCCTTGGCGTTGGCCGCCTGGTAGAACGCCACGGCGCCGTAGAGCGCGCCATGATCGGTGATCGCGAGGGAGTCGAAGCCCTGGGCGGCGGCGCTGTCGACGAGGTCGGGGATCCGGGCGAGCCCGTCGAGGAGGCTGAACTCCGAGTGGACGTGAAGGTGGGTGAAGTCGTTGGGGGCGATCGTCGTCAAAGGACTTCAATAGTAGCCCGGCGGGCCGACTGGCTGCCGCTGCGAAGCTGGTGGTCCCGATCTCATCGGGAATCAGGTCGGGATCGTGAAGTCCGGTGGGCGGTCGCTCTAGAGGTCGCGGACCAGGTAGACGACCTCGCCACGATCATCAGTGACGCTGTGATCCCTGCGGAACCCAACCTTCTCGAGCACCCGGAGCGACGGCGCGTTCCACGCCCCGACCGTCGACCACAGACGGCGTCGACCCGTCACGGCCGCGGCAACCACGAGCGCTTGTACCGCTTCCGTCGCATAGCCGTGACCATGGAACCGCTGAAGCAGCTCGAAGGCGACCTCCGGTTCGTCCCAGCTGGCACGCCCCACGATAAGCGCGCAGTAGCCGATCGTGTCGCCCTCCGCGCGACGACAGATCGCGAGAGCACCGATGCCGGTCTCTATCGTCAGATCCCGGAATCGCGCGAGGCGCGCCCTCGACTCCTCGAGTGTCGGGTAGTCCTCCCCACGTTCACCGACCAGCTCGCGGTACCACTCAGCGTCGCGCTCGTCGCGGGTCCGAAGCGTGAGCCGCTCGGTCTCGATGACGCGCGCCATCGGCTTCCAGGTCACTGGTCCAAGGTACCTGTCTCCAGCTCGACGTCTAGCGCAAGAACCGGGGTAGACGACGCACGGGCAAACTCGGAGCTATTGACAGGTGGACCTGGGTGGAATCGTTGGGGGCGAGGGTCACGGGGGCATGGTAGCCCGGCCGGCCGGCAGTGGCCCGACGCCCCTCCCGGCCCCGGTCACTGCGAGCCTGCCGGGAGCGCGCCCGAGCTTGCCGGCGCATCATGAGCACCATGGAGCTGCGCCCCGCCCCCGACGCGATCGACTTCGAGGCCCTCGTCGAGGCCGCCCTCGACGACCTGCCCGAGGACTTCCGGACGCGACTTGGAACGGTCGCCATCGTCGTCGAGGACCAGGCTTCACCGGCCCAGCTGGCCACGTCCGGCGCTCGTGGCCTGTTCGGCCTCTACCAGGGTGTGCCGCGCACCGCCTACGGCGCCGAGAACGCCGCCCTGCCCAGCAAGATCACGATCTTCCGTCTGCCCCACCTGCGCGCCTACGGCACGGGTCCCGCCCTGGCTCGCGGCGTGGCCGGCACGGTGCGCCACGAGGTTGCCCACCACTTCGGCATCAGCGACGCCCGCCTGGACGAGCTGCAGGGGAGACGAAGCCGTCGCTGAGCCCTGGCGGCTCCGGCCCTCGACGATCCATATGGTCCTGGATGCCGTGCCGGTCGGCCCGTCACCCAGTGGCCGGGCGCCGTATGCTTGCGACAGGCGCCCTCGCAGGTTCGAGAGCGACTTGCCGTGCCCGACGCCGAGTCGGTAGGATGCGAACCGTGACGAGCCTAGGACGGCCGCCACGGCCTCGTGTCCGCGCAGTCGCTCGTGCCGGCGATCGGCGACCACGATGCTAGAGGAGGAACCGTGAGGACCCGCAAGATCGGCCTGACCCTGTTCGCAGGGCTGGCCTTCGTCGTCGCCGCCTGCAGCGGTGGCTCGACGCCGTCGCCGTCGCCGGCGGCGTCGCCGTCGCCCGCCGCGTCAGAAGCGGCATCCCCATCACCGAGCGCAGAGCCGTCGGCGGCGTACACGCCGCTCAAGGTCGGTGTCGTCACCGACGTCGGACAGCTCGAGGACAAGTCATTCAACCAGTCATCCAACGAGGGGGCCCTCGAGGCCGCCACCACCACGGGTGGCTCGCACGACGTCATCGTCACCGCGCAGGTTTCCGACTACGCGCAGAACATCGCGACGTTCGTCGATCAGGGATTCGACGTCATCGTGACGGTCGGGTTCCTCATCGGCAGCGATACGCTCGCCGCCGCCAAGGCGAACCCCGACATCTTCTTCGTCGGTGTCGACCAGGGCATCTGCGTTGACGCCGCTGGCAACAACGACACGACCTTCACCTGCGCCGGGGACGCCGCAGCCCTGGTCCCGAACTACCAGGGCGTCCTGTTCGCCGAGCAGCAGCCCGGCTACCTGGCCGGCATCATCGCCGCCAGTCTCAGCAAGAGCGGCACGATCGGCGCCGTCGGCGGCACCAACGTGCCGGCGGTCGTGCGCTACTGGCGTGGCTACGAGAACGGCGCCACGTCGGTCAACCCGGACATCAAGGTCCTCTACCAGGAGGCCAACCCGGATCCCGCCAAGGGGTTCAACGACCCGGCCACCGGCAAGTCCATCGCCCAGCAGTTCATCGGCCAGGGCGCCGACGTGCTGTTCCAGGTCGCGGGCCTGACCGGGCAGGGCGTGCTCGAGGCCGCCTGTGACGCCAACATCTACGGGATCGGCGTCGACGTCGACCAGACGCAGACGCTCCCGACCCTGGCCAAGTGCATCGTCACGAGTGCCGAGAAGAAGCTCAAGAACGCCGTCACCACGGCCGTCCTGAGCGTCGGCGACAACACCTTCAAGGCCGGCAACGTCGTGTACGACGCGTCCAGCGATCCGCCCGGCATCGGGCTCTCCCCGTTCTACGGCTTCACGCCGGACGTGGTGACCCCCGAGATCGAGTCGAAGGTCGTCGATGCCTTCCGCCAGATGAAGGAAGGCACCCTCGACGCATGCAAGCCGGTTGCCTGCACGGTCACTGGCCAGTAGCCCGACCTGACACGAAGGGCGGCGGGTGCGAACCCGCCGCCCTTCGCCTTTTCCGAGGCGATATGCTCCGGGATGGGCATGAGACCGTCCGGGCAGGGAGTGGAGGCTGGGCGTGGTTCGATGACGGAGACCCTTGCCGCACCGGCGCTCGAGATGCGCGGGATCACCAAGCGCTATCCTGGCGTGGTCGCCAACGACCGCATCGACCTCGAGGTCCGTCCCGGCGAGATCCACGCGCTGCTCGGCGAGAACGGCGCCGGCAAGAGCACGCTGATGAACATCCTCTACGGGCTGGCGCGCCCGGACGAGGGTGAGATCCTGCTCGACGACCAGGCGGTCCGTATCGCCGACCCTGCCGATGCGATCGCTCGCGGGATCGGCATGGTGCACCAGCACTTCATGCTCGTTCCGGTCCTCTCGGTCACCGACAACATCCTGCTCGGCGACGAGACGATGGCCAACCGCGTCTTCATCGACCAGAAGGAGGCGAGACGGCGGATCGTCGATCTCGGCAAGCGCTTCGGCTTCGAGATCGACCCGGACGCCGCGGTCGGAAGCCTGTCGGTCGGATGGCAGCAGCGGGTGGAGATCCTCAAGGCGCTCTACCGCGAAGCCAGGATCCTCGTGCTCGACGAGCCGACCGCCGTGCTGACGCCTCAGGAGACCGTCGAGATCTTCGGCGTGCTCCGCCGATTGGCGGCCGAGGGCCACAGCATCATCTTCATCAGCCACAAGCTCTACGAAGTGCTCGAGATCGCCGACCGGATCACCGTCATCCGGCGCGGTCGCGTGGTGGGCACCCGGCTACCAGCCGAGACAGACGAATCCGACCTCGCCGAGCTGATGGTCGGCCGCGAGGTGCAGCTGACCGTCGATCGCGGCGAATCGGCGCCGGGCCAGGCGGTCGTCCGGGTCGAAGACCTTCGCGTCCGCGACGACCGGGGCCATGAGACGGTGCGGGGCGTCAGCTTCGAGCTGCGGGCCGGGGAGATCCTCGGCATCGCCGGTGTGGCAGGCAACGGGCAGGATGAGCTGGTGGAGGCCATCACCGGCCTGCGCAAGCCGACGGGAGGTCGGGTCACGCTCGACGCGGAGGACATCGCAAGGCTCTCGGTGCGCAGGCGGCGAGAGCGCGGGATCGGATACATCCCCGGCGATCGGCAGCGCTTCGGGCTCGTCCTCGGGTTCCCGGTCGATGACAATCTCGTGCTGGCCACCTACTACCGCCCGCCCTATGCCAGCGGCCCGGTGCGCAACGAGCGGGCCGTCGTGGAGTCCGCTCGAGAGGCCATCGAGCGCTACGACATCCGGACGCCGTCCGCCGAGGTCCCGGCCGGCACGCTTTCCGGCGGCAACCAGCAGAAGGTGATCGTCGCCCGAGAGTTCAGCGGCGAGAAGCGGGTGCTCGTGCTCGACCAGCCCACGCGAGGGCTCGATGTCGGCAGCATCGAGTTCATCCACAAGCAGACGATCCAGAAGCGAGACGCGGGGACGGCGATCCTGCTCGTCTCCGCCGAGCTCGACGAGATCCTCGAGCTGGCCGACCGGATCATGGTCATGTATCGCGGCGAGCTGGTCGCTGAGTTCGACGGACGGACGGCGGTCAAGGAGGACGTCGGACTGGTCATGGCGACGGGGGTCCGACCCAGCGAGCATGCGGAGGCGTCGGCATGAGCGAACCCCCGGCGTCGGCACCCGTCGCGCCGGTGCCCTCGACCCCCGCCCCACGTCGGATGCCCGCGCCGCTGGCCCGCGCCATCAACGTCAGCCTCGTGCCGCTCATCTCGATCGCGCTGGCGCTCGTCGTGGGGGCGGTCATCATCCTGCTCTCGAGCCTCGCGGTCGAGCCGCCCGGGATCGACTGGGGACTGCCGCTGACGGCATACGCGGCCCTCCTCCAGGGCTCCCTCGGCAGCGAGAAGGCGATCGTGACGACGCTCGTCGAGGCGTCCCCACTGATCTTCACGGGCCTCGCCGTCGGCGTTGGCTTCAAGGCCGGCCTCTTCAACATCGGCGCCAACGGCCAGCTCCTGTGGGGCGGGTTCGCAGCCGCGATGGTCGGCGCTGCCGTCGCTGACCAGCCGGCCATCCTGGCGATCCCGCTGGCCGTCGGGGCAGGCATGCTCGCCGGGGCGGCCTGGGGCTTCATCCCGGGCGCCCTGAAGGCCTACACCGGTGCCCACGAGGTCGTGACGACGATCATGCTCAACGCGATCGCCGTGATCACGATCTCCGGGCTCGTCAACGACATCTTCAAGGCGCCCGGGTACACGTTCGCCCGGACCGCCGATGTCGGCAACGCCGCGCTGCCGAACGTGTTCGTGCCGGGGCTCAACCTCGGTGTGCTCTTCGCGTTCGCCGCCCTGCCGATCATCTACTGGCTCGTCTGGCGCTCGACGATCGGCTTCGAGATCCGGACGGTCGGCGCGAACCCCAGCGCAGCGGCCTACGCGGGCATGAGCCCGCGCCGGATCATCGTCATCACGATGGCGCTCTGCGGGCTGCTCGCCGGCATGGCCGGCGTGCTGGAGATCCTGGGTGTCGTGGGTTCCTACCCGGCCATCTTCGGTACGAACCTCGGGTTCGACGGGATCACGGTCGCCCTCCTCGGTCGCGCCCACCCGGTCGGGATCCTCTTCGCCTCGCTGCTCCTCGGCGGCATGCGAGCCGGCGCACCGCTGATGCAGATCCAGGCCGACATCCCGGTCGAGATCATCGACGTGATCCAGGCCGTGATCCTGTTCTTCCTCGCCGCCGACCGCATGGTCCGCCACGTCTTCCGGGTCCGGGCGGTCGGGGCCGCGCCGGAGGAGCTCCAGACGATCACCCGCTCCTACGGCGGGAAGGCGGCAGTCTGATGGAAGTGATCGGCGACTTCGTCAACGGCATCCCGATCCTGGGCTACCTGATCGAAACCATCCCGGCGATCGCACCGATCATCCTGCGCCTGGCCACCCCGATCGCGCTCGGGGCGATGGCCGGCGTCATGTGCGAACGCTCCGGCGTCGTGAACATTGGCATCGAAGGCATGATGCTGACCGGCGCGTTCGCGGGCTTCATGGCTGCGCTGGTCGTCAGTGAGGCGTTCCCCGAGGAACCGACCTGGATCCTGGGGATGTCGCCGGCGCTCCTGATCGGGGTCGTCGCGGCGGTCCTCGCTGGCGTGCTGCTCTCGGTGGTCCACGCCTGGCTGAGCATCTCGATGCGTGCCGACCAGATCATCAGCGGCACGATCATCAACCTGGCCGCCCTCGGCATCACCGGCTACCTCAACCGCCTCATCAAGCCGCTCGGCAGCGCCGGCACGTTCGAGACGTGGAAGCCCCCGGAGGCCCTCGTCGACCTGCCGCTCGTCGGCTGGATCTTCGACATGTTCCTGGCCCAGGGTCCGCTCGTCATGGCGGCCGTCGTGATCGTGGTGATCCTCCAGATCATGCTGTTCCGATCGCGCTGGGGCCTTCGCACTCGGGCAGTCGGTGAGAACCCGAAGGCAGCGGATACGGTCGGCATCAACGTCATCGTCGTGCGCTATCGCAACGTCATCATCGGCGGGGTGTTCGCCGGCCTGGCCGGTGCCTACCTGACCCTTGAAGCGACCGGGTCGTTCCAGAACGGGATGACGGCCGGCCGGGGCTTCATCGCGCTGGCGGCGGTCATCTTCGGGCGCTGGACCCCGGTCGGGGCATTCATCGGCGCCCTCCTCTTCGCCAGCTCCGACGCGATCGGTGTCGCCGTCCGCCTGAACCCACCGCCGGGTGAGCTCGGCAACGCCCTGGCGAGTGTCCAGGCCAGCTTCCCGAGCCTGTACAACAACTTCTTCGCGGCCCTCCCGTACGTGGTCACGATCATCATCCTGGCGGGCGTGGTCGGCCGCAGCGTCGCACCCGCAGCCGACGGCCAGCCCTACGAGAAGGAGAGCGCGACCTGAGGAGCGGCTCGTGACCGCCGAGGAGCGCGCTCGCGCCCGGGCCGTCCTGGATCTGCAGGAGGGTCGCGGTCCGGTGCCGGTGCTCGATGCCGCCGCTGCTCGCGCCGTGCTGGCGTCAGCGAGACGGATCGCGATCGTCGGCGCGTCCGGATCGCCCGATCGGCCCTCACATGCCGTGATGCGCTACCTGCTGCGCCACGGCTACGAGTGCGTGCCGATCAACCCGGCCGTGACCGAGGTGCTCGGGGTGGCGGCGTTCCCGACGCTCGCGGAGGCGGTCGCGGTGGGCGGACCGTTCGACATCGTCGACGTGTTCCGGCGCCCGGAGCTCTGCGTGCCGCACGCCGAGGAAGCCGTCGCGACCGGTGCGCGCTGCCTTTGGCTGCAGCTGGGGATCGTGAACTGGGAGGCGGCCCGCATCGCGAATGAGGGCGGACTGGCGGTCGTGATGGACCGCTGCAGCGCGATCGAGCACGCGGCGCCGCGGCAGTGAGGCGCTGAGCGCGGCGACGCCCGGGGTCGCACCCGCCCGTCTCAGACCCTCAGCTCGAGCTCGAGCTCGTCGCGCAGCGGGATGCCGTGCTCGCCGAGACGCCCGACGGCCGGCTTGAGGCCCTCGCGGCTCGCATCGACCGCGCCGACCCTGAGCTCGATGAGTCGGAAGCCGCGTCGCTGGTAGAAGCGCAGCGCATCGACGTTGTCGTTCGTCGTGACGACCCGGATCCGGTCGCGCCCGAGCCGCCGCACCTCGGCATGGAGAGCAGCCACGAGGGCGCTGCCCGCTCCGCTCTGCCGCGGCAGGGCCGCCATGGACGAAAGCTCCACTGCGAGCGGATCGTCCTCGAGGCGGTAGGTCAGCAACCCGACCCGCTCGCCATCTCGCTCGGCCACGAACCCGAGCCCCGGTACGAGCACATCGTGGAGCTCACCGCGGCGAGCCTGCCAGCGCCCACCGATCTCCTGGTCCAGGAATGCCGTCGCCCACGCCTCGTCGACCGCCGCGTCGTACGGTCGCACGATGACGGTCATTAGCGCAGGAGGAAGCCCACGAACACGAGGATGATCCCGACGACGGCGATCGCGGCCCCCGTCCGCGCCTGGCGGCGCAGGATGTCCATCGCGACGGACGCGCCGGTCTTCGAATCGTCGCGGACGCCGCCGCGCCAGGACTCGTAGCGGGCGATGTTGGCATCCTGGGCCTTGAGCGCCTGGTAGCGTTGCCAGGGCCCCCGGGCGCGCAGGTAGCCCACGGCGATGAGCGCGATGCCCGCGCCCCAGAGCAAGAGGTTCAGGGGACCCATCTCAGCCCTCCGTCCCGTCCGAGGCGTCGAGTCGCTCGCGCAGGGCGCCCTGGACGACCGCAGCGTTGGCCTGGCCACGGGTGGCCTTCATCACCTGCCCGACGAGGAATCCGACGGCCTGCGCCTTGCCGGCCCGGTAGTCGGCGACCGCCGCGGGGTTCGCGGCGAGAACCTCGTCGATCACGCCACCGAGCGCACCGGCATCGGAGATCTGGCGGAATCCCCTGGCCTCGACGATCGCCCCCACCGTGGTCCCGGAGGCGAGATGCTCGGCCAGGACCTCCTTGGCGTTGGGGCGCGACAGCTCGCCCGAAGCGACCCGTCGGAGCAGGTCGGCAAGCTCGCCCGCCGAGGCGCCGCCGACCAGACCGTCGGCGCTTCGCTCGGCCGTCTCCTTGGCCGCCCGGCCGTAGTCCCCCGTCACCAGGTTCGCGACCTCCTTGGGCATGATGGTCGGGTCGGCACCGCGGATCGCCTCGAAGGCGGTCGTCATGACCGGGTCGGCCACGATCACCATGGCGTCGTACCGCGACAGCCCGAGGCTGTCGCGGTATCGAGCTCGCCGGTCGGCCGGCAGCTCCGGGAGCCGACCGCGCAGCTCGTCGAGCCAGGCCGCATCCACCCGCAGCGGCGGCAGATCCGGCTCCGGGAAGTAGCGATAGTCGTGCGAATCCTCCTTGGAGCGCATGACGTAGGTCGCGCCCCGGTCGTCCGACCAGCCGCGGGTCTCCTGGCGGAGCGTCTCGCCGGCATCGAGGGCGGCCGCCTGGCGCTCGATCTCGAACGCGATCGCCCGCTCCACCGAGCGGAACGAGTTCATGTTCTTGACCTCGGTCCGGATGCCGAACGTCTCGGTGCCGCGCGGTCGCAGCGAGACGTTCGCCTCGACCCGCAGCTGGCCTCGCTCCATGTCGGCGTCCGACGCCCCGATCGTGCGCAGCAGGAGCTGAAGCTCCTCGGCATAGCGGCGGGCCTGCTCGGCGGTCCGCACGTCCGGCTCCGTGACGATCTCCATGAGCGGCGCGCCTGATCGGTTGAAGTCGACGAAGCTGACGCGGCGACCGTCGGGACCGGCTCCATGGACGAGCTTGGCCGTGTCCTCCTCGAGGTGCGCCCGCCGGATCCCGATCGTGACGGCTCCCTCGGACGTGTCGAAGGTCAGATGCCCGGCCGAGGCCAGCGGCAGGTCGTATTGGCTGATCTGGTAGCCCTTCGGCAGGTCCGGGTAGAAGTAGTTCTTGCGGTCCCAGCGGGTGGCCGGCGGGGTGCTCGCGCCGATCGCCTGGCCGGTCGCGAGCACATGCTCGACGGCCCGTCGGTTGATCGTCGGCAGGGTGCCCGGGAGGCCGAGGCAGACCGGGCATACGTGGGTGTTCGGCGGCGCGTCGGCGTAGTCGGTCGAGCAGGCGCAGAACATCTTCGAGGCCGTCCGCAGCTGGCAGTGGATTTCGATGCCGATGACCGCCTCGTAGCGCTCCAGCACCGCCTCTCCGGTCGGCCGCGTCCCCGCGGTCACCGGGCCATCTCCGCCGCGCTTGCGAGGAACAGGCCGTACATGGCCACGACGACCCAGGTCAGCGAGATGGCCGCACTCCGCAGGAAGCGTCGCACGCGGGCCCGGGCGAGCACGGGACGTGCAGCCTCGATCGCCGCTCGCGTCGGATCTCCCTCGTGGGTCAGCGGGCCCAGCGCCTCGCGGGCGTTGATGTAGCCGCGCCACGTGGCGATGGCCGTCACGGTCAGCCCGCAGAGGAGCAGGAGGGCGGGCATCAGCCGGCACCCTCGGCTTGAACACGATCGACGAACCGTCCGATCCGCCGGAGCGCCTCCTCGAGCTGGTCGTGGGCGGTCGCGTAGCACATCCGGACGTGGCCGGCGCCGGAGGGACCGAAGGCGTCGCCCGGCACCACCGCGACCCGTTCCTCGCGGAGCAGCCGCTCGGCGAAATCCTCGGACGAGAGACCGGTCGAGGAGATGCGCGGGAATGCGTAGAAAGCGCCCCGCGGCTCGAAGGTCTCGAGTCCCAGGGCGTTGAGCCCGTCGACGAGGAGCCGGCGCCGGCGGTCGTACTCGGCGACCATCCGCTCGACTTCCGGCTCGCCATCGGTCAGGGCCACGAGGGCCGCGTCCTGGGCGACGGTCGGCGCGGACATGATCCCGTACTGGTGGACCTTCACGATCCCCTCGAGGATCGGCGCCGGCGCGCAGAGCCAGCCCACCCGCCAGCCGGTCATCGCGTAGGCCTTGGAGAAGCCGCCCATCAGCACGGTCCGCTCGCGCATCCCGGGCAGTGAGCTCATCGCCCGGTGGGTGTACGTGCCGTAGGCGAGGCGGTCGTAGATCTCGTCGCTGTAGACGAGCAGGTCGTGGCGGACGGCGATCGCCGCCAGCTCGTCCTGGGCCTCGACCGGCAGGACCGCCCCGTTCGGGTTGCAGGGGTAGCCGAGGAAGAGCGCCTTCGTGCGCGGCGTGATGGCGGCCTCGACGGCCGCGGGGTCGAGCGCGAAATCGTCCTCGAGGCGGGTCGGGACGTGGCGCACGACACCGCCGGCGAACACGATGGCCGGCACGTACGCGACGTACGACGGCTCGTGAAGGACGACCTCGTCGCCCGGATCGCAGGTCGCCCGGAGGGCGAGGTCGACGGCCTCCGAGGCGCCGACGGTGATGAGGATCTCGGTCGCCGGGTCGTAGCGCACACCGTAGCGCCGTTCGAGGTGGTCCGACAGCGCGCGCCGCAGCTCGATCGTGCCGAAGTTGCTCGTGTAGTGGGTCCGGCCCTCACGAAGGCTCTCGACGCCGGCCTCGACGATCTGGCGGGGCGTGTCGAAGTCGGGCTCCCCCACGCCGAGGCTGATGACGTCGTCCATCGTCGCCAGGATGTCGAAGAAGCGACGGATGCCCGATGGCGGCACGGCGCGGACGCGTTCGGCGAGGACGCGCTCGGCGAGCGGCGGGCGGGTCGTCTCGGCCGTCATCGGGTCGCTTCCGCGCTCAGCGCGCGCCGGCGAGCGCGATCGCGCGC
>Ga0210334_10315359_pt1 | contig 25861 bp, 27 predicted proteins | sample S306metaT_FD_164440 | JGI IMG/M metagenome (GOLD analysis project Ga0210334, IMG submission 164440) | Metatranscriptome of estuarine sediment microbial communities from the Columbia River estuary, Oregon, United States - S.306 (Metagenome... | ecosystem: Environmental > Aquatic > Marine >... | reverse complement strand
GCCGGTGGGGGCGGTGGTGGTGAAGGACGGCGAGGTCGTCGGCCGCGGCTTCAACTGCCCGGTCGCAAGTTCCGACCCCACGGCCCACGCCGAGATCCGGGCGCTGCGCGAAGCGGCGCAGCGCCTCGGCAACTACCGGCTGCCGGACTGCACGCTGTACGTGACCCTGGAGCCCTGCGTCATGTGCGCCGGGGCGATGATGCACGCCCGCATCGCGCGGGTGGTCTATGGCGCGCCCGACCCCAAGACCGGCGCCTGCGGCGGCGTGGTGGACCTGTTCGCCGAGGAGCGGCTCAACTTCCACGCGCGAGTGGCCGGGGGCGTGCTGGCGGAGGAGTGCGGCGCGCTGCTCCGGGATTTCTTCGCGGAACGGCGGCGGACCAGCGCCACCGTGGCATCAAGCGGTGCCGGTGAGGCGGACTGATGAAGATCCGCATCAGCATCGCGTCCCAGACGCTGGATCTGCTGGATGACGCGGGCCAACTCCTGAGGCGCTATTCCGTTTCAACATCCCGGAACGGTCCGGGGGAGCTGAGGGGAAGCTTTTGCACGCCGCGCGGGAGCCATGTGATCCGCGCCAAGATCGGGGCGGGCGCGCCCGTGAACACGGTGTTCGTGAACCGCCGTCCCACGGGAGAGTTCTGGTCGGCGGAGCTGGCGGGGCGGTTTCCCAACCGCGACTGGATACTGACCCGCATCCTCTGGCTCTCGGGCCGGGAGCCGGGCTTCAACCGCCTGGGGGAGCGGGACACCATGCGGCGCTTCATCTATATCCACGGCAGCCCGGACACGGTGGCCATGGGGAAACCGGGTTCCATCGGCTGCATCAGGATGCGCAATGACGAACTCGTGGAGCTTTTTGATCGCGTGCCGGTCGGGACGGCCGTGGACATCATCGAGCAGCCGGCGCCCGGACGCGACGCACCCCCAATGACAGGAGACCCCACGTGAGATTCACCAACAGGATCATCATCATCACCGGCGCGGGCGGCGGCATCGGGCGGGCCACGGCGCTGCGATTTGCCCGGGAGGGCGCCAAGATCGCGGTGTGCGACCGGGACAGGGCGGCCGTGGACGAAGCCGTGGCCATGGTTCAGGCCGCGGGCGCGGAAGCCCTGGAATTCGCCGTGGACGTCACCGACTCGGCGTCCGTCGGGGGAATGGTGGCGGACGTGCTTGCCGGGTGGCACCGGATCGACGTTCTGGTGAACAACGCCGGCGCGGTCATGGACGCCCAGCTCAAGGACATGAGCGAGGAGCAGTTCGACCGGGTCATCGACGTCAATCTCAAGGGCACCTATCGCTGCGCCAGGGCGGTTGTGGGGGTCATGCTCAAGCAGGGCTCCGGCGCGATCATCAACGCCTCCTCCATCGCAGGGGTGTACGGCAACTTCGGCCAAACTAACTATGTGGCCGCCAAGGCCGGCGTCATCGGCATGACGAAAACCTGGGCCCGGGAGCTTGGACGCAAGGGGATCCGCGTCAACGCCGTGTGCCCGGGACTTATCGAGACTCCCATGACGGCGGGCCTTCCGGAAAAGGTGATGGAGGTGATGCGAGGCCGGATTCCCCTGGGCCGTGCGGGGCGTCCGGAAGAAATCGCCAGCGTGTACGCGTTCCTGGCCTCGGAGGAGGCCAGTTACATCAACGGCGCCGTGATCGAGGTTAGCGGCGGGATGTCGCTCTAGGCTCGGGTTACGGCCCGGCGGCGTAACCCGCGTCCAGGACGCGGATGGTGAGCCTGCCGATGGAGTCCAGGAGGGGAAGCATGTCGGCGAGCCCGTCCCCCTCGACCATCCGCAGATGGGCGGCGTCGGCGACCGTCTGGCCGAAGGTGGGATCCACCGAAAGCCATGTGCCGTCCGCCTGGCTTTCGTTCCAGCTGTGGTAGAGAAAGCCCTCCATTTCCTCCGAATAGACCAGCCCGCTCACCACCCGCGTCGGAATTCCCAGGGAACGGGCCAGGGCGGCATACAGCCAGGCATGGCCCTGGCACTCGGCCTTGCGGGTCTGGAGCACGTCCAGGGCTGAGAACACATCGGAAGGGTCGCGCTCGACATTGCCCTGGATCCATTCCACCAGGAGACGGATGCGGTCCAGACTCCGGGTCTCCGCGCCCACGATGGTCCGCGCCGTGTTGCGGATTTGCGGCGCTGCCGTCTGCACGGTGGCAGTAGTGTCCAGGTAGCGCTTCTCCCCGGTGGATTCTGATCCGGGGCGCACGGGCCCGGCGTCGCCCGGCGTCACGGAGCGCACCACACAGTGCTGGCCTCCGGGCGCTGGCCGGCATTCCTGCCCCCCTCCCGAGGGAAGAAACCTGCCGGGCGGGAGCCCGCCCACCAGCGCCTCAAGCCGCGCGACCCGGCGCGGGCGCTCTATGGGACGGTCCGACTTCACGCGGCTGAAGTCCAGCAGGGCTTCCTCCTTGTTGACGCTGGCCGCGAGCAGATAGCGCCGGGGCCGCATCCTCGCTCTCCAGCGCCGAAATCATCACGCCATTCAGGGCCAGTTCGAATACAGGAAGCCCCTCGGGACTCAGCCAGGTGGTGGTGAGGCCGTGGAGGCTGGTGGTGACCTTGTAGGCGGGGCCGGCAAACAGCTCGCTGGTCTCCCAACCCTCCACTTTCTGGGTGACTTCCGCCAGGACCTGGTTCTCGCCGTCGTACACGGTGTAGCGGTGCTCCGCGCCCACGCGCAGACCGCCAAGGACCGGCAGCAGGTTGACGGCGCTCATGGGATAGAGCTTTCCGGAAAGCGGGAATGATTGTTCCAGAGGGCGGCCCCCGGTGACCACAGTGGTCAGCAGCCGGGTTTCCTCAACCGCGCCGCTGATCTCCATGGCGGTACCGTCGATCACATACCTGTACTGAAAGCGCTCCAGGGCAAGGTCGTTTCGCACCACGTCCAGGGAGCGCAGGGTAATGCTCTTGCTGACCCCCAGGAAGCGCAGGTGGATGGCCGCCTCGGCATCGATTTCGTGCAGGCCCGGCTGGGGACCGGGGCGAAGAGCAAGCCGGGTAAAGCCGATTTTCTGGCCGTTGAAAATGATGCCGGTCCAGTAGCGGGACCAGGGCCAGGCGGCAAGCTGCGGGCGGGAATCGGGCTCCGGCGGCGGGCCCGCATCCTGGAAGTAAAGCGATGCGCAGCCCGCCAGCGCCAGCGGCAGCAGCAGCGCCAGGAGGATCCGCCGCGGCCGGGCCATGGTGCTGCCGGCTGTTAGCGTCGGCCGCCCGTGGCCGCCAGCCGCGCGTTGGCGGCGGTGAGGCGCTCGATGAGAATGCGCAGAAAAGCCTTGATGAACATGACCTGGGAGTCGCTGGTGGCGCGGTTCAGGGCCTGGGCCTTGATCTCCATCACCACCGAGTGGGTCAGGGTGGTGATGGTGGTGCTGCGCCGGGCAATGGCGGACTCGAAGTAGATCATCTCGCCGAAGCAGTCACCCGGCCGCAGAATCGCCAGAACGCTGCCTTCCCGGGTGACGCTCACTTCCCCCTCGGTGAGGATGAAGAAACTGTCGCCCAGATCGCCCTCCTTGATGACCTGCATGCCTGGGTCGAGGGCTCTCCACGCCGAGAGGCGCAGGGTTTCCCAGATCTGCACGTCGCCGAAGTCCCGGAAAAACGAGAGCCGCCGCAGGCGGTCGAATTTTTCCGTGTCGGTCAGGGTTTCCCGGGATTCGGACAGGCCCCGGGAAAACGCGGAAAGGTCCCGGGCGAACTCGGACCAGGTCTGGTAACGCTCGCTCATGTCGCGGTGAATGGCTCGCATCACGATCCGGTTCAGCCGCTTCGGCAGGTCGGGACGCCTCTCGATGGCGGGCACCTGCACGCCGTTGAGGATCTGGTCGGTCAGGCCCACCTGGGTCGTCGCTGTGTAGGGGAGGTTGCCGGTCAGCAGCCGGTACATGACCACGCCCAGGGAGTAAATGTCGGTCTGCTGGGTGAGGGGATGCTCCCGGATCTGCTCCGGAGACATGTAGGCGGGCGTGCCGATGCCCTGGATCGCCGTCTGCTCCTGGCGCGAAAACAGCGCCAGCCCGAAATCCGTGATCTTGATATCCCGCTCGTCCCCCAGAAGAATGTTGCCGGGCTTGATATCCCGGTGAATGACGCCGTGACTGTGGGCGAAAGCGAGTGCCCGGCTGCATTTCCAGATGATCTCCACCACCTCGGGAATCGAAAGCAGGTTGTCAGGGGTCGAGTACGCTTCCAGCGTCTGACCGGCGACGTACTCCATCACCGTGTAGTGATAGCCGCCGGTGTTGGCGGCGTCGTAGATGGCGACGATATGGGGATGGACGAGCCGCCCGGCGAGCGCCGCCTCGTTCTGGAACAGGTATTCGAAGCGCTTGGTCAGCTGCGAGTCGTTGGGATCCTCGGGAAACAGCACCTTGATGGCCACCTCGCGATCCGCGAAGGGGTCCCGGGCCAGGTACACGCGGCTGGTGGCGCCCCGCCCAAGTTCCCGGACGATCTCGTACTTGCCGATGGCGGTGGGGGTCGTGCTCATGGCATTCCCTCGAAAAGCGCGGATATTCCCGAGGCATCGGGGTGCTCCACGATGCCGTGCTCGGTGATCAGGGCGCCCACCAGCGCGGCGGGGGTCACGTCGAACGCGGGGTTGCGCACCGGCACTTCCGGAGGCGCCCAACGCAGCTCCCGGAAACCCAGGACCTCCTCGCGCGGGCGCTCCTCGATGGGAATGTCCGCGCCGCAGGCAACCGAACGGTCGATAGTGGACAAGGGGGCGGCGACAAGAAACGGCAATTGGTGGCGCTTCGCCAGCACCGCCAGCATGTAGGTGCCGATCTTGTTGGCGACGTCGCCGTTGGCGGCCACCCGGTCGGCGCCGACGATGACCGCGTCCACCTCACCCCGGCTCATCAGGTGTCCGGCCATGTTGTCGGTGATAAGGGTCACCGGGATTCCCTCCTGCATGAGTTCCCAGGCGGTCAGCCGGGCCCCCTGCAGGAAGGGACGGGTCTCGCCAGCGATGACCGACACGCGTTTTCCCGCCTCCCGCGCCGAGCGAATGACGCCCAGGGCCGTTCCGTGGGCCGCGGTGGCCAGCGCCCCGGCGTTGCAATGGGTTAGGACGCGCGCCCCATCGGGCAGCAAGCCCGCGCCATGCCCTCCCAGGCGCCGGTTGGCCGCCACGTCCTCCTGGTGAATCGCCTGGGCTTCCGCCAGCAATTCCCCGGCCAAATGGGCGCCGCTTTTGCCAAGAGCCGCGCTCCAGCGTCCGCGCATGCGTTCCAGGGCCCAGAAGAGATTGACCGCGGTGGGGCGGCTCGCCGCGAGCCTGGCAAAAGCCGCTTCCATGGCAACCTTCTGCTCGCCGGGGGGGTGGTCCTGTAGACGTTGCCCCTCCAGGGCGATGCCGTAGGCCGCGGCGCAGCCGATGGCCGGGGCTCCGCGAACCACCATGACGCGAATTGCCTCGGCGACCTCCGCGGCGCTGGAGCAGGCCACGTATTCCAACCGCTGGGGCAGCAGACGCTGATCAATGAGTTCCAGGCGTTGCTGTTGAAAGCGCAGGGTTTCCACGATCATGCCAGGGCCTCCATGGGGCCCGCGACAGCTGATTGCGCCAGCAGCTCCTCAAAGGCATGATGCCAGTCCTTTTCCCCGGGCGTCGCGTGCACCATATCAACGCCGCCGAAGGCGAAAGCCGTCTCCGCGGCCACCGCGGACGGTATCGCTTCCCGGTAGCCATGGGCCGCCGGAGCAGGGGGCGCGAGGGGCGCAACCACCGCCGCCCCCTGGGCCAGGAGCCGGGGCGCCAGCTCGGGATCCAGGGCAACGGCGCCGGGTGTGAGCACGGCCACCTGGCCCAGCAGCGGGGTTGCGGGGTTGTCCCGCGCCGCTGCCTCGAAACCCGCGTACTCCAGCTCGGCCCTGGCCATGGATGCCTCGGGCGCCGACGCATAGCGGTCATGGGTGCTGGCGCGGGTGATGATTTCAATATCGTGGCGATAAAGTTCGGCCGCGATGTCGGCGTACAGGGCGCTGACCCCGAAGGCCACCAGGCCAAGTTCTGGGTCAAGAACGATGCGGGGAGCGGGATCGATGATGCCGTCCCAGGCGTTTCCCAGGTGGCGGTTCAGGTAGTCCTGGTAACGCCCGGCAAAGCCGGCCGGGTCCCGGTCCAGCATGGGAAGCCGCCGGCAGAACACCGCATGTTGAGGCGTGCCGGGTCCGCGCTGGGAGATTTGCGGCAGGTCTTCGCGCCGGGCGAAGGCGATGCTGACGGGGTCGCGAAGGGATCGGGCGATGAGCGGCTTCCCGGCCACACGGGACACCTCCCGGCGCAGCCGGGCAAGCGCCACCGGGTCGGGGACTGGTGGTGGCTGCGGTGCCCGCGGTAGGTCCCAGGCCCCGCGAGAATCCAGATAGGCCTCGGCGTATTCCACCAGCCGCAGCATGTTCTCGTAGGATTCCCGGGCACTCCCCCCGAAGCTCACCACCCCGTGGAATTGCAGCACCAGGCCGATGGTGCGCTTTGTGCCCCGCGTGCGATACACGTCCAGGCAGGCATGCGCCAGCTCCACGCCGGAATGGCGATAGGGTACAAGGGGTGCAAGCTCACCGAACGCCTCGGCCGCGATTCTCGCGCCGTTTTCGGTGTTGACCACGGCGAGAATGGCATCGGCGTGGGAATGATCGACGCAGGCAAACGGAAGTGCCGCGTGCAGCAGCGTTTCAATGGAGGGCTTGGGCGAAGGACGGCGGGCAAGGCAGGTGTCCAGCCGGCGCGCCATTTCCGGGTTGTCGAGTACCGGTTCTTCCAGCAGCGCCCGCACCGCGTCCAGGCGGAGAGCGGCAAAATGCTCGGGGCCGACGCGGGCCAGGTCGGCGCCGCTTCCCTTGACGAACAGGATGTCTCCCTCGGGACCGGCAGCTTTGAGGGAGGTGTTGCCCCCGCCGTGGAGCATCAGGTTCGGGTCGCGCCCGAGCAACCGGGATGCGTAAACCCGTTGCCCCAGTTCCCCGGAAAACGTCGCCGCGTCGCGCTCGCTCCAGAGGTTCTTCACGGAAAGCTCAGTGGTGAAATGGGGGCGTGCGGTGGCGTATTGGAGTGACTCTCGGCACAATGCTCAGTAATCGGGCGCCTCCCCTGAAGTCCAGAAATGCCCATACGGTACAATAACATATTCAATGCTGGGCGCGCCCCATCTTTTGATGCCCGCTAGATCTTTCCTGATTCGTCTGGTGTCCTGGGACAAGGCTAGCGCCGAGCTCCGGTCGGTGCGCGAGGAGGTGTTCATCCGGGAGCAAGGCGTGCCCCCGGAGCTGGAGTGGGACGGCGAGGATTCGGCCTGCATCCATGCCCTGGCGCTGACCCGCGGAGGGGAATCCATCGGGACGGCCCGGCTCACGGCCGACGGCCATATAGGGCGCATGGCGGTTCGCCGTCCCTGGCGCGGACAGGGCGTCGGAAAAGCCCTGATGGAGACCATGATGAGGGCGGCCCGGCGGCGGGGACTTGATCATGTCGTGCTCAACGCGCAACTCCACGCCCAGGGCTTCTACGCCCGGTTCGGATTCCGTCCCGAAGGAGGCGAGTTTCTCGATGCGGGCATTCCCCATGTGCGCATGGCCGTGCGCATGGCGCCGGGATCAGTTCCCTAGAGTTTCCAGGGAAAACTCGAATTCGTCGGCGCCGACATGCGCTCCATCCGCTCCGAAGCGGCGCTCGATGAAGTGGGCCTGCCCTTCGTCATTCACCAGGAAGACCGTGGAAGAGCGGGTGCCATAGTTTTCCGATTTGACGAAGGCCGATGACAGCAGCCGCTCCCACTCGAGCCCCACCCCGGTATGGGGCAACTCATCGTCCGCCGGGCGGTAACCGTCTGCCAGGATCCGGAACAGGCCCTGCACCAGCCCGGGCTTGTCGTGGGACAACATGTCGAAGAGCGCGGCCTTGAGGCGCTCGACCTTGGGCCAGGGCGTGTCCAGCAGGTGGTTGCTGAGGCCGTAAACGCCGGGCCCCAGGGGGCGGGCGGCATCCACGCGGTTGGAGAAATAGGCGGCTTCCCCGGGTGTTCCAACCACGAGGTTAAAGCTGTTGTAGGCGCCGGCCTCGCGGCCGACATGGCCGAGATAATCGAGGGGCGGCTCCGCGCTCTCCAGGTAACCCCGCACCAGGAGGCCGCGGGATCTGCGGTTGTCGCCGAATTCCCGGGGATCGCGGTAATTGGTGACTGCGGCGAACCGGCCGGAGCGCGTTACCCCCAGCCAGGTTCCGCCTTCCTTGAGGTCGCGCCCGGCAAGAATCCAAGGCGACTCGCTCCAGAATCCGGCCGGTGCCGTGGGCCTCTCGTAGAACTCATCGCGGTTTGCCGCGACGATGAGGGGAAATCGCGGATGGGTGTGCAACGCGAACAGGGCTAGGCACATGGGTTGGGACGGAAACAGCGCGCGCCCGTTCCCGTTCCGCTGGGCTTACTTTGCGGAGGGCTTTTCCACCTTTACGGCCAGGGCCTCGGTATAGGTGGCCTCCACCTTGTCACCCACCTTGATGACTTCGAGCACCTTGGGATCCCGGATCGGGAGTTCCACCACGTTACCCTTGGGTCCCTTCAAGGTAAGCGACGGAGCCTTATCGTCGATCTTCTCGATGGTGGCGACCATGGTCACCTGGCGCGAGGTGACGCCGCCGGGCTTGGCTCCGGGCTTGGCGGTGTCCATGGTCTCCATGGCGTTGTAGACGGGACCGGTTTCGCCGGGTTTCTTGAGCCGAAGGGTGAGCGATTCCAGGTACTCGATGAACACCTCGTCGCCTTTCTGGACCTGGGGCAGGTTCTTGACGCGGTCGTCCACCCGGAATGTGATGGAGTTGCCATCCTTTCCTTTGAGGGTGACCATGCGCGACTTGTGGTCGATGTCGGTCACGGTTGCATTCAGGGTCGCGGTGCGCTCGAATTTCTTCTCCGGCAGCGCATCCGCGGCCGACACGGCGGCCGCCCATGCGGCGAGCAGAGTTGCCACGATTAGTTTTTTCATTGGGAGTCTCCCGGAAGTTAACGAAAGGTGAAATTGGCGCGTCATGTTACCTCCAGGGACGGGCCGCGGCAAACGGCGCTTGCAAGTGGTGTCCAGGATTTTTCCCGGTGCTTACTCCCCGGCGGGCGATGGCGGCGGGTTTTTGATTCGAGGAGTGAAATGAATCGATATTTCAGAACATACAGGACACTGGCGGCGATCATGCTGGCATTGTTCTCTGCGACCGCCATGGAATCGGCGCTGGCTCAGGAGTCCCATGCGCTTTCGGCGTGCGCGGCCATCGAAGACGACGCGGCGCGGCTGGCGTGCTACGACGAACTGGCGGGGCGGGGGCCGGCGAAGGCCGTGGCTACGGAGCCGGTGAGGGACTCAGCACCTGAGGTCGCTGACCAGCCCGCGCTGTACTCGCCCCTGTCCACGCGCTGGGAACTGGAACCCGCCACCAAGCGGGGAACGTTCAATTTCACGGCTTATCGCCCGAATTACTTTCTGCCCTATCACTACAACGACAAGCCCAACACCAACCCCTCGGCGCCGGGCCAGCCGCCGCTGTTGCTGCCGGAGGACCTGGACAACACCGAGGCCATGTTCCAGTTGAGCTTCAAGGTCAAGCTGGCGGAAGGCCTGATCGGGGAGGGCGACGACGTCTGGTTTGGCTATACCCAGCAGTCGCTCTGGCAAATGTACAACAAGGCGGTTTCATCGCCGTTCCGCAACACCGACTACGAGCCGGAGCTGATGTACGTGATCCCTACCGACGTGAACCTGCTCGGGCTCAGGCTGCGCATGGTGGGCGTGGGCCTCGCGCACCAGTCCAACGGCAGGGGCGAGCCGCTTTCAAGGAGCTGGAACCGGGCTTATGCCCAGTTCGGGTTTGAAAGGGGCAACTTCACGCTGATGGTGAAGCCCTGGTATCGCTTCGACGAGGATGTTCCCGACGACGACAATCCGGACATCAGCGACTATGTGGGGCGGGGAGAGATACTGGGAGTCTACAAGTGGCGGAATCAGGAGTTCTCGGCCCGCTGGCGCAACAATTTTCAGTTTCACGATAATCGCGGATCCATCCAGCTGGGGTGGAGCTTTCCCCTGGTGGGGCGGCTCAAGGGCTACGCCCAGTTCTTCAATGGCTACGGGGAAACGCTGCTCGACTACAACCATCAGCAGACCACGGTCGGCGTCGGCTTCCTGCTGACGGACTGGTTCTAGGCGCCGAGCGCGCTCGCGCTTATTACCCGGTTGCGGCCGCTGTCCTTGGCGCGGTAAAGGGCGCGGTCGGCGGCCGCCACCAGTTCCCGCATGCTGGTGTCCAGGTCGCGGGAAGCGGCCGGAGCCGGCAGCGTCGCCAGGCCCACCGAAAGGGTCACCGACAGGGAAACCTGCTCCGGCAACTCAAACGGGCGGTCGGCGATGCTGCGCCTGATGCGCTCGGCAATGGCCAGGGCCTGGCGCTCGTCGGTCTGGGCCAGGAGCGTTGCGAATTCCTCGCCCCCGTAGCGGGAGAGGGAGTCCGACAGCCGCAACTGGCTCTTGATGCGGCCCGCCACTTCCCGCAGCACCCAGTCGCCCACCTGGTGGCCGTGGCCGTCGTTGATGCGCTTGAAGTGGTCTACGTCCAGCAGCAGGCACACCAGCGGCGATCTTCTGCGCAGGCTGAGGCCGGTTTCCTCCCGCAGCCGTTCGTCAAAGTAGCGCCGGTTATGGACTCCCGTGAGGGGATCGGTGAGGCTGATGTTCTTGAGTCGCTCCGTGATGCACACGTTGTCCACGCACACCGCCACCACGGCGGCGAGGCGCTCCAGAAAATCGGTGGCAAGGCCGCGGGTGAAGCGGTTGGGGTCGTTGCTGCCCAGGTTGAGGGCGCCGATGATCCGGCCGGGGCGGGTGAGGGGGAGGATGGCCACGTTTTCGGGCAGAGGAAGGTTAAGGGGAAAAAATAATCCGTGCTTCGCCGGATCAAACTTTCCCAACAGGGGCCGCGGCGCGCCTCCAAAAAACGCGGAAAGGCGCAGGTCGTTCTGAACGAACATTAGGTCCGGATAGTCCCGCACTTCGAATTTGCCGTCCTCCAGGGCCCGTCGAATCTCGTATTCCGGGTCCACGAGGACGAGCGCCACCGAGTCGAGGCCGAAGACCTTACGGTGCTGAAACAGCAGCGTGTCAATGAGGTCCCGGAAGCCGTTGGCTCCGATGATGCGCAATTCCTGCTCCTGGAAACGGCGCAGGGAGCGCTCGTTTTCCCGGGCCCGCGCCATGAGCGCCTCCAGGCTGTCCACGGGATCCCGGTCGGGGGAGCCGGGACCCGGTCTGGCGGAAGCGCCTGGTATATCGCGCACGGGAATTTCAGGGTGCCCGAAGATTGTGGCGCTTGTGCCAGTCGATGATGGCTTCGCCAGGGTATTCGGGGAAGTGGACGTCCCGCCCGCCCCGCGGGATGCTTACCCAGTTCGCGGCGGAGTCGAGCATGATATGAACCCTTTCCCGCGGCTTGGGCAATGGCGTGTCGATGGCCGAAGCGAAGGGGTAGATCCAGCGGGGCCACCGTGGATCGGCCACCCACAGGCCGCTGCCGCATTTCTTGCAGAAGTGGCGGCGGGCGGGGCTCTTGACCTTCCGCTCCGGCCGCTTTTCGTCCGCCACCAGGGCACGATAAACGCCGATGCTTCCGCGGCCCGTGACCCGAAGGCTTCGGGCATTGCCCATGATGTTGATGGCGTAGCCTCCTCCGCCCTGGGTCTTGCGGCAGATGGAGCAGTAGCACCGCATGTAGGGCACCGGTGTGCGGGAGTCCACCTTGAACCGTACGGCCCCGCAGTGGCATGATCCCGTGAGCATCATGCGGGTGTTGTCCTCTCAGCGCTTGCCCAGGCGGTACAGCACCACCCGGTTGTTGTAGGTGTCGGAGATCCAGACCCTGTCCCCGGCCGCCAGGATGCCCTCGGGATTGTCGAGCTGTCCAGGCCCGGCGCCGGCCTGGATGCTTCCGATGACGCCGACGGGCCGGTACTCCGCGTTGAGAATCTTGATTCGGCTGCTGCGCTGGTCGGCCACGTACAGCCAATCCTGGCGATCCACGAAAAGGTACTTCGGATCATTGAAATTGAAGGGCACGCCGCCGATGACCCGCACCGCCTTCAGTTCCCGGTTGAGGACCTGGATACGGTTGTTTCCCGAGTCCACCACGTAGATGTTGCCCCGGGAGTCCACCTCCACGTCGTGGGGGCGGTTGTACTGATTGTCCATTTTTCCCGTGGAGCCGGCCTCGAGGATTTTCTTGCCGTCGCGCAGGGCGACTACATTGTCCAGGGGTGTGTTGACGACATAAAGAGTGCCGTCGGCGGCTTGGGTGACGCCCTCGGGGCCGGAAAGCCCGTCCTTCACCTCGCCCATCAGTTTGCCCGTGGCGCCGCTCACCTCATACACGGCGATCCGGTTATTCCCGGTGTCCGCCACCAGCAGGCGGCCCTCGCGGTCGAGGTGGACGTCATGGGGCGCAGACAGCTCGTTCTTGCCGATGGCGCCCGCGATCTGGAGCGTGTCCGCATCCAGCACGGTCACCGCGTTATTGCCGAGGTCCGCCACGTAGAGCAGCCTGCCGTCGGCCGAGAGCGCCAGATCATGGGGGCGGGAGAGGGTGGCGGGAGATGCCGTCACGAACGTGGCCACGACCTCTTGCGCCAGAGAGGCGTTGGCGGCGAGCATCAGGGCGGCAACGAGTAGTCGAAAGGGCATGACGGGGCTCGGGGGTTGGCGCGATGCTGAAGTATGCCCCCAAACCGCGGGACGAATAAAGCCGATGGGGCCGGGAGCGTTTACCGGTTCCGCCCGTGGGAGGATAATATGGGCCTTTCAGAAAAGTTGATGCGAGGAACGGACATGACCGATATCGTCAAGTTGCTGGGCGCGGATGCCGAAATGCTGCTGGGGTACGTATGCAAGGGAATTCCCAAGTCTTCCCTGCACCTGCCCGGCCCCGACTTCGTGGACCGGGTGGTGGCGGGGTCGGACCGCCCGCCCATGGTTTTGCGCAACCTGCAGTCGCTGCTCGGCCACGGCAGGCTGGGAGGGAGCGGGTACCTTTCCATACTTCCGGTGGACCAGGGAATCGAGCACTCCGCGGGAGCGTCCTTTGCCCCCAACCCCGCGTATTTTGATCCCGAGAACATCGTCAAGCTGGCCATCGAGGGCGGCTGCAACGCGGTGGCCTCCACCCTGGGCGTGCTGGGGGCGGTTTCCCGAAAATATGCCCACAAGATCCCCTTCATCCTGAAGTTCAACCACAACGAGTTTCTGTCCTATCCGAACACCTATGACCAGAGCTTTTTCGCCAGTGTCGAGCAGGCTTTCGACATGGGCGCCGTCGCGGTGGGTGCCACGGTGTACTTCGGATCGGAAGAATCGCGGCGGCAGATCTGGGAAGTCTCCCAGGCGTTCCAGCGGGCCCATGAACTCGGGATGGTGACCATTCTCTGGTGTTACCTGCGCAACAGCGCGTTCAAGCACGAGGGCGTTGACTACCATGTGGCGGCCGACCTCACCGGCCAGGCCAACCATCTTGGCGTCACCATCGAGGCCGACATTATCAAGCAGAAGGCGCCGGAGACCAACGGCGGGTTCAACGCCATCAAGTTCTCGAAGACCCATCCCAAAGTGTATTCGGAGCTGACCTCCGACCATCCCATTGACCTTACCCGCTACCAGGTGGCGAACTGCTACATGGGGCGGGCCGGGCTCATCAACTCCGGGGGAGAATCCAAGGGGGCGGGGGACCTCGCGGCGGCCGTGCGCACGGCGGTCGTCAACAAGCGGGCCGGCGGCATGGGGCTGATCTCGGGCCGGAAGGCATTCCAGAAGTCCATGGCCGAAGGTGTGCAGCTCCTGAATGCGATCCAGGACGTCTACCTGTCCAAGGACGTAACGATTGCCTGAGGACGTGGCCTAGCGGGCGGACGCCTTGGGCTGGGCGGGGGTGCCGGACAGGTTCACGGTTCCCCGTCCCCGTTCTCCCGCGTCCACCAGGATCCTGCCGCTCAGGTTCCGGTCGGCGGCGATTTCCAGGGTTCCGGAGGCGGTCATTCCCTCGGCCGCCAGCCGGAGCTGGCGCACGGTGATGCCTCCGCCAGTGGGTACCACGTTCCCCGTGATCTCACGAAACGCGGTCGTGCCACCGCTCGGCGCTGACTGGGAGGATGCTGCGGCCATGAGGTCGATCCCGCTCAGGGCGCCATCACGGAGTACGACGCTGATCTCGGCACGCGGCGCCTGGAAAATGCTGTCGAGATTCTGGTCCTGGAGCTGGTAGGTTCCCGACAGGTCGGCGCGGCCCCTTTCCATAAGTCCGCCCAGCACGTCCCGGGCAACGCCCCCCGCATCGGCATCCGTTACGCGGAAGCTTCCGTCCAGGGTCCAGCGCTCTCCCCAGCGGAGCCGGGCGCTCATGCGCAAGGCGCCGCCATAGAAAGTACCCTCGGCATCGGCAATTTGCGCTTCACGCGAAGACAGCACGCCATTGCCGTCGAGTTTCTCGATGGTGACTTGCGGCCCCAATGGCAGTTTCCATCCTCGCGCGGAGATGGCGAGCGTGAACTTCCCGTCGGCAGGCCGGATGCCTAGGGCCAGTCTCCCGTCAGGGCTGTGCAGGCGCGCCTCCTTAAATCCTTCGCCGGCCGCCATGTCGATTTCCGCATCAAAAGGCACTGCCGAACCGTCGCTCAGATCCAGCAGGCCTTCCTTCACATCCAGGCGGGTAACCGGAATGGAAAGCGGGCCGCCCAGCGCCCAGCGCTGCAGGCGGGGCAGCATGTCCTGGGGCAGGACCACTCCGGTCATTTCGGCGCTCTTCAGGGCGCGAATACCGAACAGGATCGAATCGAAGGTCAAGGGGATCCGAACGCGCTGGATTTTCACGTTCCTGCCATCGCCCAAGGCGACACCCTCCAGCACCAGCCGCAAGTCCGGGTACAGCTCCACCCGCGCCGCGCCAACCGACGCGGATTCCTGCACCCGTTGCGCCAGAGCCTTTTCCGCCCTCGGAACAAGGAAATTGAGAGGGAAGAAATGGATGTAGGCGATGGGGGCGGCCAGCAAGGCCAGCAGCAACAGGGCGGCCAGGACAGTCTTCGGCAGGCCCTTGCGGGAGGCGCGCGCTTGCTGCGCTACTTGCTTGGCGCGCTCCTTGGCTTCGCGGGCCCGCGCTTCGGCTTCGGCTTTGGCGCGAGCCTCCGCTTCCCGTTGCGCGCGCTCCTGGGCTTCCGTCCAGATGCGCTTTTCCTCCTCCGCCCGTGCCGCGATCTCCGCGGTTTCCCGGGCGCGCTCGGCGGCTTCGCGCGCCGCCTCCGCCTTGGCCGCAGCCTCCTCTTCCCGGCGGCGTTTTCCTTCTCTTTCCCGCTCTTCGGCCAGCCGGCGCTGCTCCGCTTCCGCCCGGGCCCGCTCATCCGCCTCGATGCGCTCCTTTTCCTCGGACGCCCGGCGCTCGACTTCCTCCTGGGCGGTCATGGCTTTGATGGCAGCCTCGATGGCCGCGGCCGCCTCCGCAGTGCTGGCGGCCTCGGCAACCTGTCGCGCTCTTTCCTCCAGTTCCGCCTCGGCATCGGCCTCCGCTTGGGCGCGCGCCTGGGCGTTTCCAGCCAGTTGTGCGGTGGCGGACCGCAGAGCCTGCTCAAATGACTCCGCATCCGCGGCGGAGCCTTTCCCAAGGCTGCGGATAGCTTCCTCGAACTCGACCCGGACCTTGGATTCCGCGTCGGTCCAGGCATCGGCTTCCGTCTTGGCGCGGGCATCGGCTTCCACTTTGGCCCGGGCTTCGGCTTCTGCTTGAGCCTTGGCCTCGGCTTCGGCCCGGGCCTGCGACTCCGCCTCGAGCTTGGCCCGCAATTCAGCCTCGCTCCGGGCGCGCCGCTCCTCTTCGGCTCTGGCGCGCGCCTCTGCTTCGCGTTTGGCCAGTTCCTCCGCTTCCAGCCGCGCCCGGTACTCCGCTTCCACCTGCGCGCGCAGCTCTGCCTCCATCCTCGACCGCCGCTCGGCTTCCGCCTTGGCCTTGGCTTCCGATACGGCCTTGGCCTTGGCTTCCGCTTCAGCCTTGGCTCGCCCCGCCGCTTCCTCCTGTGCGCGGCGCTCGGCCTCCTCCCTTGCCTTGGTTTCGGCCTCGATTAGCGCACGCATCTCGGCTTCGGCCTTCGCCCGGGCCTCGGCCTCCAGGCGTGCTCGCAGCTCCGCCTCGGCCTGGGCCTTGGCCTCCACCTCGGCTCGCGCCTTCGCCTCGGTCTCGGCCTTAATGCGCGCGTCCGCCTCCTTCCGTGCGCGCCGCTCCGCCTCCTCGCGCGCCCGGGCCTCGGCTTGGGCCTTGGCGCGCAGTTCGGCTTCCATGCGGGCCCGCTCTTCCGCTTCCTTGCGCGCCTTGGACTCCGCTTCGCGCTGGGATTTCAGAGCAGCCTCCAGTTGCGTGCGCGTGGCCGCTTCCAGTTGGGCGCGGAGGTTGGCTTCCAGCTTGGCGCGGGCCTCCGCCTCGGATTTGGCGCGGGCTTCCGCGGCGAGCTTCGCTTTGAGTTCCGCCTCGGCGCGGGCATTGGCTTCCGCCTCCGACTTGGCGCGCGCTTCCGCTTCCGCTCGGGCCCGGGCCTCCGCCTCGGCCTTGGCCTTGAGTTCCATCTCGGCCTTGGCGCGAGCCTCGGCTTCGGCCTTGGCGCGAGCCTCGGCTTTGGCCTTGGCGCGAGCCTCGGCTTCCAGCTTGGCCTTCATCTCGGCCTCGTAGCGTGCGCGGTTTTCGGCTTCCTGCTTCGCGTGCCGTTCAGCCTCGGCCCGCGATCTGGCTTCGGCCTCCGCGCGCGCCTTTGCCTCCGCTTCCGCCTTTGCACGGTCCGCCATTTCCCGCTGCAGGCGTGCTTCCGCCTCGGCCTTCTCCCGGGTGGCGGCTTCGGCCCGCGCCCGCGCTTCGGCTTCCGCCTTGCCTCGGGACTCGGCCTCCGCCTTTGCCCGGGCCTGGGCCGTGAGCCGGGTGCGGGACTCGGCCTCCGCCTTGGCCTTCTCGGCACCGGCTTCTTTCGCCCGGGCTTCCGCGTCGGCGCGTGCCCGGGCCTGGGCTTCGGCCTTGGCCTTGGCCTGGGCCTCGGACCTTGCTCTGCGCTCCGCCTCCACTCGCGCGCGGGCCGCGGACTCCGCCCGCGCCTCGAGTTCCGCCTTGCTCAGGAGCGCGGTGAAATCCAGATCCCTGAGTTCCTCCACTTCCACGTCCGCGCCTTTCGGATGCTGTGGCGCCGCTTCCGCCACGCCTCCCGCGGAAAACACCCGGATATATCCTGCCTTCAGCAGATGCTCGAAATGCGCCCCTGCCTTGTCAGGGGGGATTCCGGAGCGGCCTGCGATATCGCCGGCCCGGGATTTTCCGTCCACGTTGGTGAGAAGGCGGGTTTCCTCGCGCGAGAGCTTGCTCGAGCGATTGTTCAACTCGGAAATGCCCTTCGCCGTCTTGGAATAAATCGCAAATTGCCAGTCCATGGGAAGGATAGGGCTCAATGCGGGCTTAAGGGTAATGGGGATGGCTCAAGCATCGCATCATATGATAACCGCAGTTGCCGGGCTTACCCCAGGGAATGAGCGGCAAACGCGGAATTTCAGATGTCTTGCGGACGCAGGGCGTTACGGTAGAGGGAAATCTTTTCGACGTAATGGGCTGAAGACCCTGCGAGTCCTGCGATCTCCTCCCGCGTGAGATTTCGCACAACGCGCCCGGGCGAGCCCAGCACCAGGGAACCCTCGGGGATCACCTTGCCCTCCGGGATAAGCGCGTTGGCGCCAATCAGGCAGTTGCGGCCGATCACGACGCCGTTGAGGATCACCGCATTGATGCCGATCAGGCTTCCGTCGCCCACGGTGCAGCCATGGAGCATGGCCATGTGCCCGACAGTGACGTTGCGCCCGACGACGAGCGGGACACCGGCATCCGTATGCAGCACGGAGCCGTCCTGGATGTTGCTGTTCTCGCCAATGGTGATGAGATCATTGTCGCCGCGGATCACGACGTTGAACCAGACGCTGGCATTATTTTCGATAATCACGGAGCCGATGACGGTGGCGTTGGCGGCAATGAAGTGGGTGGCGCCGCGCAGTTCCGGGCGGCGATCGCCGAGCGCGTACAGCACGGGGATTCTCAGGACGGCTCGATGGCGCCGGCGCCGGCCCGGGCGATCTGGGCGTCCTCGTGGGACTTGACGCCGGAAACACCGATGCCGCCGATCACCTGGCCGTCGGCAATGACGGGCACCCCGCCTTCCAGGGCGACCAGTCCGGGCATGGTGAGATAACCGGGGCGGTTCTCGGCGAGGCGCTCCTCCCAGGCCTTGGTCGGGCGCTTGAAGGCCGCCGCGACGCGCGCCTTGCCAATGGCAACCTCGACGCTGCCGAACTGGACGTTCCATTCGCGCTGCAGATACATCAGGTGCCCGCCATCGTCCACTATGGCGATCACCACGGGCCACTGGTTGCGACTGGCTTCGGCCGCGGCCGCGGCCGCGATGCGCTTGACTTCATCGAGAGTGAGAATTCTCTTGTTCATGGCGCGGCTCTCCTCGGCTGGATGATACGCAAGGCCGCCCCAAACGCAAAGCGCGCCGGAGGGACGCTCCGGCGCGCTTTGTCGGGTCAGACCAAGACCGATCAGGCGATCAGGGGAACGATCAACAGGGCAACAATGTTGATGATCTTGATCAGGGGGTTGACCGCGGGGCCGGCCGTGTCCTTGTACGGATCACCCACGGTGTCGCCGGTGACCGCCGCCTTGTGCGCGTCCGAGCCCTTGCCGCCGAAGTTGCCATCCTCGATATACTTCTTGGCGTTGTCCCAGGCGCCGCCGCCGGTGGTCATGGAGATGGCAACGAACAATCCGGTGACGATGGTGCCCATGAGCACGCCCCCCAGCGCCTGGGGTCCGAGGACCAGACCCACCACCACCGGCACAAAAACTGGAAGTATGGAAGGCACGATCATCTCCTTGATGGCGGCGCGGGTGAGCATGTCCACGGCGCGGGAGTAATCGGGCTTCGCCTTGCCTTCCATGATGCCCGGAATTTCCTTGAACTGGCGGCGCACTTCCATCACCACCGAACCCGCGGCCCGGCCCACGGCCTCCATGGCCATGGCGCCGAACAGGTAGGGCACCAGACCGCCGATGAAGAGGCCGATGATCACCATGTGGTTCGAGAGGTCGAAGGTGAGGACCTTGCCCGCGCTTTCCAGGGCGTGAGTGTAGTCTGCGAACAGCACCAGGGCGGCGAGGCCGGCGGAGCCGATGGCGTAGCCCTTGGTCACCGCCTTAGTGGTGTTGCCCACCGCGTCCAGCGGGTCGGTGATGTTGCGCACTTCCTTCGGCAGGCCGGCCATTTCCGCGATGCCGCCGGCATTGTCCGTTATGGGGCCGTAGGCATCCAGGGCCACCACGATGCCGGTCATGGAGAGCATGGAAGTGGCGGCGATGGCGATACCGTAAAGACCCGCCAGGGCATAGGACCCGAGGATGGCCAGGCAGACCGCGAGCACCGGCAGGGCGGTGGACTTCATGGAGACGCCGAGGCCGGCGATGATGTTGGTGGCGTGGCCGGTCTGGGACGCGGACGCCACGTGCTGAACGGGGGCGAACTCGGTACCCGTGTAGTACTCGGTGATCCAGACCAGGGCGCCGGTGAGCACGAGACCGATGACCGCGCAGCCGTAAATGCCGATCACGCTGTACCCGCTTCCCGCCATGAGCCATTGGGTCACCGGGTAGAAGGCGATCAGGGCCAGCACTCCGGCCACCGCCAGTCCCTTGTACAGGGCGGCCATGATCTTCCCGCCCTCGGAGGTCTTGACGAAGTAGACACCGATGATGGACGCCAGGATGGACACGCCACCGAGGACCAGGGGATAAATCACGGCGTTCTCCGCGCCGGTCTTGAACATGAGGGCGCCCAGCACCATGGTGGCGATGATGGTCACGGCGTAGGTCTCGAAAAGGTCGGCCGCCATGCCGGCGCAGTCACCCACGTTGTCGCCCACGTTGTCGGCGATCACGGCGGGATTGCGGGGATCGTCCTCGGGAATCCCGGCCTCCACCTTGCCCACCAGGTCCGCGCCCACGTCGGCGCCCTTGGTGAAGATGCCGCCACCAAGACGGGCAAAAATGGAGATCAGGGACCCGCCGAAGGCCAGGCCTACCAGGGGATGCACCACGTCACTCACGCTGGCGCCGTGAGTCTTGGAGGCGAGCAGGATCGCGTAGTAACCGGCCACGCCCAGAAGGCCGAGTCCCACCACCAGCAGGCCGGTGATGGCGCCGCCGCGAAAGGCCACGTCCAGCGCCGCGGACAGGCCTTTGCGGGCGGCTTCCGCCGTGCGGACATTGGCGCGGACGGAAACGTTCATGCCGATGTAGCCCGCCGCACCGGAGAGCACCGCGCCAATCAGGAAGCCGAAGGCCGTAGACCACTGGAGGCCGATGCCGATGACCACGAACAGGATCGCGCCGACGATGCCGATGGTCATGTACTGGCGGTTCAGGTAAGCCGAAGCGCCTTCCTGCACGGCGCCGGCAATTTCCTGCATGCGCTGATTGCCGGCGGGCAGTTTCAGGATGCTAATGGTCCAGATTCCGCCGAAGATAACGCCGATTACGGCGCAGATCAGGACGAAGGTTAGTGCTGCGGACATTCAAACCCCCTTAAATTGACGAATGGTGAGCCGCTCCGGGCCGGCCCGGTAACCCTATCTCCTTGAAATCCCCCGAAAAAAGAATCTTATATAAGATATAAATCCGCGATTATATCAGATCGGGGATTCTTTTGCCCCGGGGTCATAAACCCCGTCCCGAGACAGGGGTAAACCCGATGTTTTTGCGGCTGTTCGCCCATCAAGGCAAAAATGCGCCGGTTTTTTATGGAATTACGTTTCTGGGAATCCCCTCATCGGGGCCCTGCCCAGGACGAGGCGGTAAAGGATTCGCCCGGCACAAAACCGAAAACCTCCGTCAGGGCGAGTTCCCGGATGAGTCGATCTACGGCGTCCTGCCCGTGCTCCCGGGCCACCTCGCCAAGGATCAGGCGCGCGGCATTGCGGTTGTAGAAGCCGCCAAAGTCCGCCTGGACCCGAAGCAGTTCACGGGCCTTGTCGATGGTCATGGGTTACCCAGCCTCGGCGCCCCGTCTGCAGGCGCCAGGCTTGGGAAACTCCCGCAGGGGGTCCGCTGCCGCCAAGGGGCATCGCCAGGCTAGATCTTGAAGTCGGTGCCCGTCTTCTTGGGCACCGGCAGGTTCTTGAGCCGGACGTATTGGGGCATGCCGTTCCTGAATGGCGGATAGTCCTCGCCCTGAATGAGGGGGGCGAGGTAGCGGCGGCACTTTTCCGTGATGCCAAAGCCGTCGGGTGTTATGAAATCCCGGGGCATGAATTTCTCCTTGTTGGCCACGTTCTTCAACTCCGCCACCCCGATCTTCCACTTGTAGGGCCGGTCCGAAACCCGCTCCACCGTGGGCATCACCGAGTTGCGGCCCTTGAGCGCCAGTTCCACCGCCGCCTTGCCCAGAGCGTAGGACTGCTGCACGTCCGCCTTGGAGGCGATGTGGCGGGCGGCGCGCTGCAGGTAATCCGCCACCGCCCAGTGGTACTTGAGATTGAGACCTTCCTTGACGATGCTGGCGATAACCGGGGCTACCCCGCCCAGTTGGGCGTGGCCGAAAGCGTCCCGCAAGCCCTGGTCGGAGAGGAACTTGCCGTCGGGACCTTTGACGCCCTCCGACACGACCACCGAGCAGTAGCCGTGCTTCTTGACCATGGCATTCACCTTCGCCAGAAACTTTTCCTGGTCGAAGGCGATTTCGGGGAAGAGGATGACGATGGGAATCTCGGTGTCCTTGTCCGAAGCGAGCCCGCCCGCCGCGGCGATCCAGCCCGCGTGCCGGCCCATCACCTCCAGCACGAAAACCTTGGTGGAGGTCTTGGCCATGGATGCCACGTCGAAGCTCGCCTCCCGGGTCGACACCGCGATGTACTTGGCGACGGAGCCGAAGCCCGGGCAGTTGTCGGTGATGGGCAGATCGTTATCCACGGTCTTGGGCACGTGGATGGCCTGGATGGGATATCCAAGCCGCTCCGAGATCTGGGATACCTTGAGGCAGGTATCGGCCGAGTCGCCGCCGCCGTTGTAGAAGAAATATCCGATGTTATGGGCCTTGAACACCTGGATCAGGCGCTCGTACTGGGCGCGATTCTCCTCCAGCCCCTTCAGTTTGTAGCGGCAGGAGCCAAATGCGCCGGCGGGGGTGTGCCTGAGGGCGCGGATCGCAGCCGCCGACTCCTTGCTGGTGTCGATCAGGTCCTCGGTCAGGGCGCCGATGATCCCGTTGCGGCCGGCGTAGACCTTGCCCATCTTGGATTTGTGCTTGCGCGCGGTTTCGATCACGCCGCAGGCCGAGGCATTGATGACAGCGGTCACGCCGCCCGACTGGGCATAGAAGGCGTTCTGTTTTGCCATGGTGGATCCTCCCTTAAAAATCGATAATCCGGTTCGCGAACGCCTCGCTGACCCGGGTGGATTCGGCGTCCGGCGCCAGGTCGGCCCGCGCCTTGGCGTGTTCCTCCTGGAGCTTGAGCAGGACCGACACGCAATCGGCAATCTCGTCGTACTCCTGCCCGCCCGTGTCGTACTGGTCGTGAACCGAGTAATAGAACATTCCGCGGTAGCGGCGGGAGGCCAGCTTGAAAAGCGCGAAGGCGGCGCTCTGGGCCTGCCAGAACAGGGTGGGGCAGGTGGTGGCGACCTCGCTTCCCGGGTCCAGCTGCAGTTCCGCCTCGCCGATTTCCAGTTCCGGCGCCTTGCCGTAGCGCTCGACCAGCGCTGACTGGACGACCCAGCGCTCGGCGTCGGTGAATTCGGGGATCCTGGTCTGCATCCTGTACACGCTCCTTTCCGTGGAGCCTTTCGTCAGCCCGGCTTGTCCAGGGCGGCGAAGATGCGGTCGCGGATTTCGCTTACACCGCCGATCCCGGAGACCTTTACGTGCCGGGGCGCCTTGGCGTCCCCGGTTGCCGCCCACCTGGAATAGAAGTGAACCAGCGGCTCGGTCTGGGCGTGGTACACCTCCAGGCGCTTGCGGACGGTTTCTTCCCGGTCGTCATCGCGCTGGATCAGGTCCTCGCCGGTGACGTCATCCTTTCCCGCCACCTTGGGCGGATTGAACGCCACGTGGTAGGTGCGGCCCGAAGAGAGGTGCACCCGGCGTCCGCTCATGCGGCGGATGATTTCTTCGTCGGCGACGTCGATCTCCACCACACAGTCGATGGCGACGCCCGCGTCGCGCATGGCCTCGGCCTGGGGAATGGTGCGCGGGAAGCCGTCGAAAAGGAAGCCCTTGGCACAGTCGGGCTCCTTGATGCGGTCCTTCACCAGATTGATGATGAGATCGTCCGGCACCAGTTGACCCGCGTCCATCACCTTCTTGGCGGCAACCCCCAGGGGCGTTCCCGCCTTCACCGCCGCGCGCAGCATGTCCCCGGTGGAGATCTGGGGAATCCCGTACTTCGAGGTGATGAATCCCGCCTGAGTGCCTTTTCCGGCGCCAGGGCCGCCCAAAAGAATGACTCGCATGTCTCCTCCTGATTATTTGTCTGATGACGATCAGCGCCCGGCGGCGCAGCCCGTAACCTTAGGCAACATTCCGGGGGCCGTGCATGGAATGTTTGAATCTGGTTATCAGGCTGTCTATTGGCGCGGCGCTTCCAGAAGGGCTCGCCGTACCCGCTCCAGGTCTTCCGGCGTATCAACCCCCGGCGGCGGCGCGTGCCCCGTGGTCAGGACGCTGATTCTATGGCCGTGCCAGAGGGCGCGCAATTGTTCCAGGGCTTCCAGTTCCTCCGGGGGGGCCGGGGACATTTCCGCGAAGCGGTGCAGGAACCGCACCCGGTACGCATAGAGCCCGATATGGCGCATGGGGCGCATGGCGGGAGGAAGGGCGTCCCGGGTCCTGGCGAAAGCGTCCCGGGCGTAAGGGATCGGCGCGCGGCTGAAATAAAGAGCATAGCCCTGGCGGTCGGTCACCACCTTCACCACGTTGGGGTCAAAGAACACGCGGGCATCGCTGATGGGGTGGCAGGCGGTGGCGATGTCGGCGTCAGGCCGGTCGGCCAGTTGCATGGCCACCGCGCGGATGAGGTCCGGATCCATGAGGGGCTCATCACCCTGGACGTTGGCCACGATGGCGTCATCGGGCCAGCGGCGCGCCACGGCCACTTCCGCGATGCGGTCCGTTCCGGTGGGATGATCCGCCCGGGTCAGGATGGCGTTATGCCCCGCCTTGGTCGCGGCTTCAATCACGTTTTGATGGTCGCTGGCGATCCACACCTCCTCGGCTCCGCTGTCCCTGGCGCGGTCGGCGACGCGGATCACCATGGGCTTGCCGCCGATGTCGGCGAGGGGCTTGCCGGGCAGGCGGGTGGAGCCGAAGCGGGCGGGCACGACGGCCTTGAAGGAGGCCACGGGCTAAAGCGCTCCGGAATCCCGCAGCAACTCGGCGATCGCTTCGGCCATGAGACGGTAGCCTTCGGCATTGGGATGAATCATGTCGGACTTGGTGCCGTTGTCGTAGAGCAGCTTTCTCACGATCTCCCCTTCGTAGGGCAGGCGGAATTCTTCCGCGAGGTCGGCGTAAAAAGCCGGGGAACCGCCGAGCAGCCGCGGTTTGGGCACCCCGATCAGCAGTACCCCCACGCCGCGGGCGCTGGCGAGTTCGATCATGGCGCGCAGGTTGGCGGCGATGCGCGATTCGTCCACCTGCCGCAGCATGTCGTTGCCGCCGATGCACAACAACAGCACCTTGGGCTGATGCGCATCCAGGGCGCCCGGCAGGCGGCGCAGCGCGTCCTCCGTGACTTCCCCGGGAACCCCGGCGCCAATCACGATGCGACCCGTGATCCTTTCCAGTATCGCGGGATAGCTTTCCCCCGCGCCCGCTCCGGTGCCATAGGTCAGGCTGTCGCCGAACGCCAGGATCACGTCCCCATCGCCCACGCGGGGCAAAAGGGGCTGCCGCTCCCGGCAACCGGCCGCAAGAAGGATTGCCAGGAGCAGCCAGACCGCGAATCGCGCCGGCATTCCCTTGGGCATCCCTTCAGGGATCGGGCGCGACAGAATCGGCCGCCGCCGGTTCAGACCTGCTCTTCCGGCAAAAGCTCGCGGGCCTCGTCTTCCAGCATGACCGGGATGTCGTCCCGGATCGGGAACGCGAGGCGGTCCAGCCGGCACACCAACTCCTTCTCGGCCTTGCGGTACACGAGAGGGCCCTTGCAGAGGGGGCACACCAGGATATCCAGCAGCTTGGGGTCCATGATCAATTGCGCCTGAGTTTTCGCAGCACCGCATCCCCGAGCCCGGGGTCGACTTCGGCGTCCACCTCGAGGGCCCACATCTTCTCATTGGCGAATGCGGCGCATTTTACCGCATCCTTCTCGGTCATGAGGACCGCCTCGGCGTCGGGGAAGTCCACGTCCTCGGGCCGGTAGGAGTGGTGATCAGGATAGGCGTGGGCCACGCCTTCCAGTCCCAATTCCCTCAGATGCGCAAAAAAACGACCCGGATTGCCGATGCCGGCCACGGCGTGGATGCGCCGACCGTGAAAAGCCCCCGGGCCGGCCGATGCGCCAGGGTTAAGCAGGTTCCGGAATTCGTCGCCCACCAGCCGCATGGGGAACTCCCGGCCGGCTTCGCCGGCAGCCTCCTGATGCTTCCCGGCCTCTCAATCCACCGCCGCGCGAAGCGCGCCGCCGCGGCGAAGGCGCAGGCGAAGAACCGCTCGTGAACGACGACGCCGCGCCCGTGCCCAGACCCGCGCAAGGGG
>Ga0210334_10205177_pt1 | contig 26297 bp, 25 predicted proteins | sample S306metaT_FD_164440 | JGI IMG/M metagenome (GOLD analysis project Ga0210334, IMG submission 164440) | Metatranscriptome of estuarine sediment microbial communities from the Columbia River estuary, Oregon, United States - S.306 (Metagenome... | ecosystem: Environmental > Aquatic > Marine >... | reverse complement strand
TCCCGTGTCGTCTCATCGCAGCTCCTCCTTCATCAAGGTAACGGTTCATCGCTCACTCTCTCGAAACCTGTCCGACAAGACCGCTACAGACAGACTCCTAGGCGGCAAGTCTAGGCGACAGGGAATTCTTAAGTCAAATTGATAATCCAGTGGACGACCCATCGCCACGTCGTGGCCTGACAGTCGTGACGATTCATGCGACATTCCAATGCTTGTTGACCTCCCCCGCTTTTGCTAGGATGCTCCCGCCAAACAGACTGTGGAGCCATTCATGAAAATCGCCACCTTCAACGTCAATTCCCTGCGCAAACGCCTGCCCATCGTCTTGGAATGGCTCGACCACCAGAAGCCGGACGTCCTCTGCCTCCAGGAAACGAAAGTGCAGGACAGCGAATTCCCGCTGCTAGCCTTGGCACCGTCCGGCTACGAGATTACCTATCGCGGAATGAAGTCGTACAACGGCGTGGCGATTCTCAGCCGAAAGAAACCCGAGGGAGTCTTTTATGGGTTCGACGACGGAGGAGAGCCGGAAGACGCGCGTTTGCTCAGGATCGTTATTGACGGCATTCCCATCGTGAACACCTATGTGCCGCAGGGCTTTGAAATCGACTCGCCGAAGTACGCCTACAAACTGGGGTGGTATGAACGGCTGCGGAAGTATTTCGAGAAACATCTCTCACCGGAAGCCCCGGCGATTTGGTGCGGCGATATGAATGTGGCGCCGAGGCCGATGGACGTGCACAGCCCGGACAAACACTTGAACCATGTTTGCTATCACGTGGAGGCCCGCAAGGCCTACGAGAAGACCCTCGCGTGGGGTTTTCAGGATGTGTTCGTGAAACTCTATCCGACCAGGCAGCAATATACGTTCTGGGATTATCGGGCGCCGAGTTCACTGGAGGCGAATAAAGGCTGGCGCATCGACCACATTCTCTCGACCAAACCTCTGGCGGATCGATGCGTGCGGGCTGACGTGGACGTTGAGCCGCGGCGAGCGAAAGACCCTTCGGACCATACGTTTCTCTGGGCAGAGTTTTCGATCTAACCACGCGCGCAACGCCCACCCCCGCCGGTCCGATCATGCAGGCGAACCGCCCGCCTGACCGGACAAGACGAGTACCGGCTGCGCGTCCCTAGGCCGCATGGGGTAAGGACTGTTTCTCTCTCAGATGGTTGCTGCGGTTCTGCAACAGCAACGGATCGACGATCAATCCGCAATTGATACAGCGATGGACAATCAGGCTCGGCGACAGTTCCGGCTGCCGCTCTTCGATCATCAGACCTTTGCACTTTTGACAAGTCATGGGCTCTCCTCCTTTTTATATGTGCCGGCCTCGAATCCAACCGCACACGGGAGGCAACGTAACATCGTCAGATTAATCCTATGTTAACAGGCAGTTAAAAGTGTCTAATGTCCACAAGTCATCAACGTGGGATGTCGCCATCATCGGCGCGGGAGCGGCGGGACTGGCCGCCGCCATCGCCGCAGCAGAACAAGCGACACCCACCGGCGCCCTTCGGATTCTCCTGCTGGACGGCGCGCATACCATCGGCGCCAAAATTCTTGTCTCCGGCGGCGGGCGCTGCAATGTCACCCATCATGAGGTTTCGCCCACCGATTTCTTCGGCAATCGCCGCATCATTAAGAACGTGCTCGCCGCGTTCCCCGTGGAGAACACCATCACATGGTTCACATCGATGGGTGTCAATCTGAAACGAGAAGACACCGGCAAGTTGTTTCCGGTCACCGACAAATCTAGAACCGTCCTCAACGCACTTCTTGAACGCTGCCGCGAACGTGGCGTGGCCATTCGACCAGACCATCGCGTAACAGATATTGAGCACTCTCCCGACACAGGATTTGCGATCCGACACAGCCAGGGAACGTTGCACGCCAAGAAGGTCATTCTCGCAACCGGAGGCCGGTCTCTCCCTAAGTCAGGTAGTGATGGATCAGGCTATGAACTGGCCAGACGCCTTGGACATCAGGTGACCGCTACCGTCCCAGCGCTTGTTCCGCTGGTGCTCGACGACCAGATGTTTCACAAAACCCTTTCCGGACTTTCCCAGGAGGTCGAACTGACCACGGTCGTGGGGGGACGCACCGTCGATCAGCGAACAGGCAGTTTGCTCTGGACACATTTCGGCATCAGCGGACCGGTAGTGATGGACGCGAGCCGGTTCTGGTGTGTGGCCCGCGAGCAGAACGAAGCCGCCACGGTCTACGGGAACTTTGTCCCAGGTCACACCCAAGAAGACGTGCGGGAATGGTTCATGGAGGAGACGCGGGCTCATCCCCGCCGCACACTGTCCAAGACTCTCGCTCAGCGTCTTCCTCAACGATTCGCCGAATCTCTCACCCAGTATGCGGATTGCGACGGCCAGGCGGCCATTGCGCAACTGCCACGGAAAGACCGAGACCATCTCCTCGGTCTGCTCACGAAGTTTCCACTTCCCATTGTGCAGGATCGCGGCTGGAACTATGCGGAAGTGACGGCCGGCGGGGTGCCGCTTGAAGAAATCAACTTTCGAACGATGGAATCGAAGGTCGTGCCGGGTCTGTATCTCGTCGGTGAAATCCTGGACTGCGACGGCCGCATCGGCGGCTTCAACTTCCAATGGGCCTGGGCGACAGGACGGCTGGCCGGAACAACGGCGGCCGAAGCCTGACAGAGGGGCGAACACACCGGATATCCTACGAACCACCGGGGGAACCCGACAAGCGTCCAGCTTGACAGGGCGAAGATTCAGCATGTATCGTTACGATACATGACGCCAAAACTGCTCCGGCACACCCGTCAGGCATTAGGATTCACCCAGGAGGCGCTCGCGCAAGAGCTCCGGAAGACCAGGCTGACTGTCACACGGTATGAAACGGGAGTTCTGCCGATCCCGCAGGTGGTTGAGTTGGCCTTGGCACAGCTCAGTTCTTCCCAGATTCCACTGGCAGGGATTGTCGCAGCCGGCGAACCCATCGAACCGATCCAACAGATCGAACGAGTCGACGTTCCCAAGAGCATGATGGGCCGTGGCAACACCTTCGCGCTGCGCGTGAAGGGAACCTCCATGCAGGACGAGGGGATTCTCCCTGGCGATGTGGTCGTGGTGCAGAAGCAGAGTACGGCACGAAACGGCCAGACCATCATTGCCCTCGTGAATGGAGAGGCCACGATCAAAACCTATCACCGCAAGACCGGCGCGATTGAACTCCATCCCGCTAATGACAGCATGAAGCCGATCGTGGTGAAGACGACCGACGCCTTCCAGATCGAGGGCATCGTGGTGGGTGTAATCCGTCATCTCAGCCGATAGATATAGGGCATCGAACGGTTTGAGTCTGCGCAATGGATCGCCGGATTGTCTGCTTTGCCATCCCCTCGTTTGAAATCGCCCTAACCCGCCGCAACGATCCCGCCCTTCGGACTCGACCGCTCGCTATTGCCCCGCTCAGCACACCTTGTGCGCTGCTCCGGGAGGTCTCGCCCGAAGCGGAACAGGACGGGCTCTCCATCGGGATGCCGGTCGAACAGGCTCGGCGGTTCTGCCCCTCGTTGCTCATCCTCGCGCCGAACCCGAATCGAGTCCGCAGCGCGGTCCATTCGCTCCTCACCGTAGTCTCGCGCTATGCGCCGGTCTGGGAACCCGTACAGCCGGGGTCTTTCGTGATGGACGTAACCGGCACAGGGCGGCTGTTTGGGCCGGCCTGCGATATGGCGGCGAAGGTGCAGCGGAACGTGCTGGAACAGTATCAACTCGACGGTGTGGCCGGAGTGGGCAGCAACAAGCTGGTGGCGCAAACGGCGGCATCGTTGGTCGAGCCGTCGGAACTCTACGATGTCCGGCACGGGTCCGAGCGGATCTTCATGTCGCCGCTTGCTGTGCGGACCCTGCCGGGTCTCCACCAACCCTGTATGCGAACGGTCCTGGATCGGCTCGATGACCTCAATCTCCTCACACTGGGCGACGTGGCCGAAAGCCCACTGGAGGCATTGGAACCGGTGTTGGGAGACTATGCCGGGCAGCTCTCCCGCTGGGCACAAGGGATCGACCATCTGCCGGTCCTGCCTCCGTCGGCTCAGCAGAGTCTCGAGGAGACCACCACGCTGGAGCCGGATGAAATCGACGACTCGGTATTGCGGGGGAGATTACTCGATACCGCGCAACGACTCTGTCGCATCCTCCGCGGCCGGCGGCTGGTCTGTAGAGACCTGTCCCTCACCATCCGCTACGGCGACCAGGTCGAAGTGACCAAACGAGAGCGCATCGCGCCGGAAACCTGTTGGGAAACAGATCTTTCTCCGCGGCTCGCCACGCTTTTCCACCGATGCTTCCGTCGCCGAGTCCGGCTCCGCTCAATGACAGTACGCCTGACCGGCCTAACGGCCTATGCCGAGCAAATCGCCCTCTTCGATGACCGGCCTCCGGCTGAACAACGGCAGCAGGAACGCGCGAAGAAGCTGGCGGTGGCACTCGACAAGCTCCACGCACGGTTCGGCGAGCAGGCCATCCACTACGGGAGGAGTCATTGAGTGTCGTCCGCCTTCGTCCACCTGCACACCCATTCGTCCTATTCGCCGATGCAGGGCATCCCCACGCTGGAGACACTCTGCCAAGCCGCGCGAATGCAAGGCCAGGACATGCTGGCCCTCACGGATACGAACGGGCTCTACGGGGCAATTCGCTTTCTCGACGTGGCGCGAGCAGCGGGACTCAAGCCGATTCTGGGCGCAGAACTCATCCACAACACGCACCGTGCCGTGCTCCTGGCCAAAACACCGGAGGGGTATGCCAATCTCTGCCGCGCCCTCTCGGCTCGCCACTGTGACGAACCCTTCGACTTCATCGGCACGGTGGCTCGACATCGAGCAGGGTTGATCATCCTCTCGGATGACTACCCAGCTCTCATGTCTTGGCATCGCGACTCACCGGAAGATCTCTACGTTGAACTGACGCCGGGGCCGGCGATGCACGAGGCCGTGACGTTCAGCCGATGTAGTGGGCTTCCGCCTGTCGCAACCGCCAGGGCCTCGCTCCTTTTCCCAGCCGACTACCACGGCCACCGGCTTCTTCGCGCGATTGCGGAGAATACGACCCTCTCTCGGCTCCATGCCGATCAATGTTGCGCGCCGTCACATTGGTTGATGCCCGAAGCGGCCCTCAATCATTATTTTCCACACATCCCTGAGGCTCTCTCCAATACCCGCAATATTGGGGAGCAGTGTTACACCGACTGGGACTTCAAGGAGACGATCTTCCCATCATTCCGCCGTCTCTCAGCTGACGCTGCGTTCGAGACGTTGCGCACGAAGACGTATGACGGCGCACTGTGGCGCTATGGCGCGCTGTCGGACGTGGTGACCGGGCGGGTCGAGAAAGAGCTGGCCGTGATTCGAGAGAAAGGCTACGCCGATTACTTCCTCGTGGTCGATGAGATTGTCAGGCAAGCTCCCCGCACATGCGGGCGAGGTTCTGCTGCCGCGTCGATCGTCTCGTACTGCCTGGGAATTACGCATGTCGATCCGATTCGACACAATCTCCTTTTCGAGCGATTCCTCAACCCCGGCCGCCGTGATCCACCGGACATCGACATTGACTTTCCGTGGGACGAACGGCCGGCGATTCTCGAATGGGTCTTCGCCCATTATGGGCGACATCATGCGGCAATGGTCGCCAACCAGAATACGCTCGCGACTCGTGCCGCCCTGCGAGAAATTGCCAAGGTGCATGGCCTTCCTGCGGGAGAAATCGGCAAGACGCTCTCGCTGATTCAGCGGCGAGCGGACCTTGATGTCGTACCTGGGATGACCACAACGACCTGGACGGCTCAGCTGTGCCGCGCCCTGCAACTCAGGGCCCCATGGCCGGGCATTCTGCATTGGTCTCTGCAACTCCAGGGACATTTCCGCAACCTGGGACTTCACGTCGGAGGGGTGGTGCTGGTCCCTGACGAGATCCGGCGTTACGTGCCGGTCGAACTATCCGCCTCCGGGTTGCCGGTCATCCAGTGGGAGAAGGACCAGACGGAAGATGCCGGATTGGTCAAGATCGACCTGCTGGGCAATCGATCCCTCGCCGTGATCCGCGATGCATTGGCGGCAATCCAGCGCAACACCGGCCGCATGATCGACTATGCAACCTGGGACCCGATCGGCGATCCGGCTACGAATGAACTGATTCGACGTGGGGAGACGATAGGCTGCTTCTATGTCGAATCACCGGCCACCAGGTTGCTGCTCAAGAAGCTCTGGACGGGCATGCCGCCGGCCAGACGCGCCAGTGCGGATGTGTTCGAGTATGTGGTCGTCGTCTCGTCGATCATCCGTCCGGCCGCCAATGTGTTTGCGAACGAGTTTGTCCGTCGCGCCCACGGGCGTCCCTATACGTCGTTGCATCCCTTGCTGGACGACGTTCTCGCTGAAACACTCGGCATCATGGTCTACCAAGAAGACGTGATGAACGTGGCGGTCGCCTTGGCTGGATTTTCTGTCGAGGATGGCGATCAACTCCGCAAAATCCTCAGCAAGAAGCATAAGGAACGACAGCTTCGAGATTATCAGCGCCGGTTCTACGACGGGGCGTCAGCGCAAGGTCTCCGGCAAGCGGTCATCGACCAGGTATGGGCCATGATCATGAGCTTTGCCGGCTATAGCTTCTGTAAACCGCACAGTGCCAGCTATGCCCAGGTGAGTTTCAAGTCGGCGTATCTGAGAGCCCACTATCCGGCTGAATTCATCGCCGCCGTCGTCAGCAATCAAGGCGGATACTACTCGGCCTTTGCCTATCTCTCGGAGGGCAGACGGATGGGGCTGACCATCCTCCCACCGGAAATCAACGCGAGCGAATGGGCATACAGCGGCGCAGACACAACCGTTCGTGTGGGGTTGATGCAGATCAAAGGACTTCGGAAGAACTTGGTGACGCGTATCGTCTCCGAACGACAGACGAACGGCCCATACCGTTCACTGTATGACTGGCTGGATCGCGTGAAACCGGAGCTGTCCCAAGCGAAGCGCCTCGTCAAAGCCGGATGCTTCGATGCGATCGCCGGAGAACTCACACGCCCCGCGCTGCTGTGGAGACTCTACGTCTCACACGCGGCCTCACAGGCGTCCACAGCGCCGAGCTACCTGCCGATTCCGCCTGAATATTCGTTCAAACAGAAACTGGCCCATGAACTGGATCTCTTCGGCTTCCCGCTGAGCTGTCATCCGCTGGACCTCTTCCAGAGCGTCCTCACCCACATCCCGCATGTCCCTGCCAAGGATTTAATGCAGCATGTCGGGCGCGAGGTGACCGTGATCGGCTGGCTCATCACCGAGAAACTGATCACGACCAAAACAGGCGAGCCGATGGAGTTTCTCACCTTGGAAGATCAGACAGGCATCTACGACGCGACGGTGCTTCCTCACACCTATCGCCGCGACTGCCATCTGCTGGAGACGAATCAGGCTTACATCGTAACAGGACTAGTTGAAGAGCAGTACGCAACCGTCACGTTGACCGTAAAAGAGCTGCAGCTTCTACCCACTCGTGAAAGAACCGTTCAGCACACACCCATTGAGGAAGCTATCGGGTAGCCATACACTCGCCGCCATGCCCGTCTCGCCACTGGTGTCCTTTGGCACATCCACCTGGACGTACGAAGGCTGGCAAGGCCAGGAGGACAAACGGCCGTATGCAAGAGCACGTTCGACCGAGACTGCCTCGGCGAATATTGCCAATTCCAGTACAACAAGGAGCCATGGTTCAGGACGGTGGGGAATGACTCCACATTCTACCGCCCGCCGACCGCCAATCAGTTTCGACGCTACCTGAACCAGATTCCCGAAAACTTCGAGATGTGTTGCACGGTGTGGGAAGAGATCGCCATTCCGAGCCTCACCAAGCAGGCGCGCTATGGCGCCAAGGCTGGACAGATTCTTCATTCAGTTGCCTGACGACTTTCGGTACGCGGTCGAGATTCGCAATGCAGGCTTGATTGGCCGAGACTATCACAAGGTCTGATCTATCTTACCTCTCCTGTTGTATGAATCTGACGTTGGCTGCGGTAGCGGTTTCGATCGGTGGATATTCCCCCTTATACCTGGCCGGAAATACATACAACCGATCGCCAACGGAGAACAGCAGCTTGTACTCTGTCACGTCATCATCGCGCAGATACACCTTGAACAGAGTGGACTCAGCTTGTTTATCGACCCGTGCCCAGTTCATGCCAAGCTGTGCAGGAACAACATACAGGCCGGCGGCGATCACAGCGAACGAGAGGTACGCCATCGACAGGTCGATACGCTGGTCCGCCTTGCTGAGCCGCACGACAAGAATTTCTAGGGCTGAGCTAAACAACAGGAGAAGAAGGGCGACAGAAATGACCGACAGGACGATGGCAGAAGTGACATAGCCGAATGTGCTGAGCAGTGGGGTGATCGCTAAGAGCACGATGAAGAGCCACGGACCATAATTGACGACCGCCACCGATACCTTGAACCGTGTGCTCGCCGTCAGATTGCCTTGGTGCTCGATCAGAGCCAGGTTCGTGGTGGCCAGATACCCGAAGAAGAGAATCAGAAGCAGCGGAACCCAGCTTTGACTAAAATAGGTCGCTGTCGGAACTTCATCCAATATCCACAAGGCCCCAAATTCAGAAAAATAAGATCTCGTATAAATGGATCCGGCAAGATACGCCACGCCACTAATTGCAAACAAACCAGCCAATACTTTTGGCGCATTCTCGATAATCCGTTGAGCACCGGCACGGGCAAACTCGGCTTTGTCGTTGTCGTTGCGCGGCATTGTCACGATGCAGAACACCCGAATGGCCAGCCACTGCTCAAGCTAAACAAATAGCCTACCCCCTGATTTCTTCGCCGCTCACCTTGAGCCAACCCATATCAGAGTACTCTTCTCTGCGATCCAACTCAACCGCGCGACGTAGGGGGGGGGTACCGTACAGACCCCGGACACCATTGTTCCACAACCGCATTGTTCTGGTTCACAGTGAAGAGCGGAACGCCCTGGCGCGAGACGGGTACTCAGCCGGCTTGACGTTCAAGACAGTTGATGCCCTCACTTTTCAATGACATTGTCTTCATGGCTCGCGTAAGAATCCGACAATCACTCCCGCCATGCCGACGGTCGCGCCCAGAAAGAGGAGAAAGGACTTGGTCTCGGGAAGGCTGGACTCGCTCGGCGGCGGCCATTCGACGAACAGGGCTAGGGCGATGAGTAGGGCCCCAAGGGCAACCAACAACTTCCCGCGCCGCACCATGCCCCGCATGTTATACCTCAACCGCGCACCGATCGACCGGCAATCTTGACCATCTATGGACTGACTGCCGACCTGAGAGGAGTTGCTGTCCAGGCGCCGGCAGAGAGAACAGAAAGAGAAGATTCACGGCTCTTGTTCTTCAATGTCTTCGATCGACTGTTTGAGCGCCGCGACAAAGGCATCCGGCTGAGCCAGGTCGCGCTCCGTGAGTTGGAACTCAGAGACCAATACGCCGGCCTTGTCGACGATAATCAACCGATAGCCCTGTTTCACAGCAACACTCCCTTTTGATGCGATCCAACACGAATCCATCGGACAGCATATTTCTCAATACAGGCTTGTGCGAGGAGGCGGAATGGCCACAGAGCGGTGACGGTGGTGAGAATTCTAGGCCTTAACCCACATGATTCATGACTCTTCTGCTGCAATCGTCCGACTCTGCGAGTCGAGACGCAACCGATCCACTGTTGCGACAAGCCAGCGGGCTCGCCCCTCGAACCTTCGACGTACTGCACGAGTGCGCCTCAGGGGCTCCGCGCGCGGTCTCACGACGGGCTTGGCGATTTCGCCACGAACAGTCATGAATCATGCGGGTTAAAGGCGCCCACAGCCTCTTCTTCCGTATTGCACAGCTGAATATTTTCTCCATACACGCGTGTCAGGAGATCAAAGCCGCTTGCCGCAAGAACTTCCTTTACCATCCCCTTCGCTGCGGCAATCTTCATCACCCCTTGAACGTTGCTAAGCTGCTTGCATGTCAGAATAAGGACCCGTATGCCCCCACTGCTGATATAGTCGATATCGGCCAGGTTGATGACAACCTTTTTCGCACCTCGATCCAAAATCTTTTTTATTTCCTGGGTCCCCTGTTCGGCAGTGGTCGCTGAGAGACTGCCATGCAACTTGATGATGGTGACCCCTGCATCCTCGTGAGAGGTCACTGTCAACACGTGTCGGGTACCTTGGTCCATTGTTGTGCTCCTTTCCTTTATAAAAGATGGCCACTCTGCCTGAGCTGTACGGCGAGTCAGCGAGGGAACAGAAGTAGCCGGCCCGCTTGCAACCCCGACATACACTAACCCAAAACCTCCCACGGTAGATACCCGTTCTCGCAGTATCTCATCGGGCATCAGCATGCCTGTTGTGCCTTCAAGATGGCTTCTTCAAACGTGGAGGCATAGAGGCTCATAATCATCACCCCACTCAATTGGAACACCGTACGAACCTGGTCGTTTCCCCTACAGAGCACCACTCGCCCGCCTGTTCGGTTCATCGCCATCACCGTTTTCAGGATCACCCGCAGCCCGATCGATGAAATGTACTCAATGCGAGAGAGGTCGAGCACAATCTGCCTTGCCCCACGCTCGATATGCCCTGTCAGAACGCGCTCGACCTCGGGCCCGCCGCTCGTGTCGAACCGGCCCTGCGGAGTAACGATCACGACGGAGCCACTCTGATGCGATTCGACCGTCATTTCTGCTCTCCTTCGACCTTGGCGTGATCGTTGCGGGCGCCTCTCGACGTCGAACGCGCTAATCCAGGTCTTGTTGGTTTGTCTGATGGGAGCTGCCGCATCAGCCAGCCAGCTTCTTTTTCACCGTCAGGACATTGTGCCCCACCGCACGATGGTACGACACCTCGTCGAGCATGGAGCGCACCAAATGAATCCCCAAGCCGCCGATCTCACGCTCATGCAGCAACAGCGACAAATCCGGATCCGCCACCGTCAAGGGGTTGAAGGGGATACCATCATCCGTAATGGTCAGGATCACGTACTCATTGCGCACTTCACCTGTCACCTCAATGTGGTGCTCCACCGGATCATTAGGGAAGGCATACTGCACGACATTGTTGAGCAGATCATCCAACGCCATGTTGAGCGTGGGAATCAGCGGCTTAGCCCCTGCCCATTGCGCCACATACTGCTCAAACGCCTCCTGTAAGATAGGAATGGCCATCAATTGATTGGGCATTATTTGACGAAAGAACCCGGTCGCCACATCGAACGGGGCGACGCCGTGATACCGCAGCCCCAACATGGTGATATCGTCCGCCTGCGGGGCGCCGTCAGCAAAGGCCTTCACCGCGTCCATGACCTCACCGATGCGCTCGACCACCGAAATTGCCTGAGATTGGTCGAGGACCGCTTTCAACCGGTCGTTGCCAAACAGTTCGCGCCGGACATTATCGGCTTCGGTGACCCCATCTGTGTAGAAGAAGAGCTCATCCCCTGGGGCCAATTGGATCGTGCTCTCCTTGAATACGATGCCCGGCATGGGACCGACCAGAGGCCCGTCCTGGGCCGTCAACCACTCGAACCGCCCATCCCGCCGCTTCAGCAAGGGATGATTGTGACCCGCGTTCGTCGTGAGGAGCGTGCCATCGCGGAGGTTCAAAATGCCCAGATAGAGGGTGACAAACATACAGCTCTCGTTGTCCGCACTGAGCGCATCGTTCACATGAGTGACGATACTGGCAGGCGAGGGATCGGACGCCGCCCGTGTCTTTGCCATAATCTTGGTCATCGCCATGAACAGCGCGGCGGGGACTCCGTTGCCCGACACATCGCCGATTGCAAAACACAGCCGATGGTCATCGACCATAAAGAAATCGTAGAGATCGCCCCCGACCTCCATGGCCGGCTCGAGCACGGCATAGAGCTCCAGCTCCTTCCGATCCGGAAAGGCCGGGAACACGCTCGGCAGCATACTCCGCTGAATATCCCGACCGACATTGAGTTCCTCCTGCATGCGGGCCTTCGCGGCCTCAACCAGCGCCAACGAATCGGCCAACCGCGCTTTGGCGTCCTCGGCCGCCTGTTCGGCCTTTTTCAGAGCCGTAATATCCGTGGCGATGGCAACGATCCCGCCATCTTTCGTCTTCCGCTCATTAATCTGGATCCAGTCTCCGCTGGACCGATGTTGAATGTACGGCCCTTGAGGATTGCGGTGCATCTCGAGCCGCATTTGCACCCAGGATTCGACATTCCCGATCGCGGCGGGGATGTCGCCTCGCTCGGCAATGCGGCGAACGATCGATTCGAACGAGTCGCCGGTATGCACCTCGACCCCGGGCCCGGACACCACTTCACGATACTTGCGGTTACAGATCACCAGACGGTCGCCTGCGTCGAAGAGCGAAAACCATTGCGGGACGCTTTCGATGGCCTCAACCATAAGCTCATGAGTATGGCGGGCCAGGCCCGATGCCGTCGTTACGTGCCGGTCGATGATGGCCAGGAGGGTCGAGAGAGACACCGCGACAATGGCGAGCAGATCAACTTCGATCCCCGGCGGCGGAGTATTTGTCGTGACGCCCAAAAAACCGTACGCGGGGATCATCCCGGCGAAGTGGGCGCCGGAAAGGGCCAGCCCCATCGCGCTGGCCTTTTCCGTGACCCTCCAGCCTCCGCGCGTAATGTTCCACGCTCCAAGCAAGACGACGACGATCCCCAGCCCCAGGATCACTCCGATCGAGAGCACGAGTGGAAAGACAGCGGCATGGAGACTGAGCACCTGATGGATCGACGTCACGCTGGTAAAATGGGTCAGGCTGAGGCAGACACCCATCACCAGACCGCCCAAGACCAGTTGTGTTTGGCTCTCGCTATGGCTGCCGATCAAATACACGGCCACGGCGCCTGCCGCCCCCGCGAAAATAATAGACAGAATGGTGGGCGCGAAGTTCTCGGCGTCTGGAGCCGGCGGGCAGAACGCCATGTTACCGATGAAGTGGATCGCCCATATTTCAAGACCGGCGGCCACCGCGCCGATAGAAAGCCACCGCATCTTGACGTGCCCTTGGTCGGTCGCGCGCATCCGTTCGGCGATGCTGAGGATGACGTAGGCGGCCGCGCCGCCGAGCAGCATCGACGAGAGGGCAAGCCAAGGATCGCAAATTCCCGTCAAAGCAAACATTCAGTCAGGACTTTCTGCAATGCGTGGAGTGAAAGTTGTCCACCGCAGAATACCGGTTTCCCACGCAGAAATCACGCGCTCCTATGGCTGTATCTCGTCGTTCGTGAGCGTATCTCGCAAGCGGAGAAGGACGGGCTGCGCCATACCAAAACAATACGCAGGGCAGACCCTGCCTATTGAATCCACCTGAGATTCGTTTCGGCAATACTTCGGTGGGTTGATGGCGAGGTCGCGCGCCTCAGCATGCGAGCTTCTTTTTGATGAACGCCAGATCCTCAGGGGTCGATCGCACAAGTATCTTTGCTCCCTCAGCATCATATTCTTCGGACAGGATACGCATCCGCGCCCGGATCTCTGCAATGACCCCTTGCGCGGTAAAGGGAACGCGTACTTCCTCGTCGATCATCTCGCTCTCAAAGTACCGCATAATGCGCTCACGTAACGCTTTCAGATCGTCCTTGCTTCTCGTGGACAGAAAAACGGCGTCGGGATATTCCACCTTCAGCGATGCGAGAGCTTCCGATCCGAGACGATCTTGTTTATTCAACACCAGGAGGCTGGGAACATCCGTGGCTCCGACTTCGGCTAACACCGCCCGCGTGATGTCGAGCTGGGATCGAAAGGACGGATCCGAGACATCGACGACAAACAGCAGCAGCGAGGCACCGGCCGCTTCATCGAGCGTCGACTTGAACGATGCCACCAGGTCATGCGGGAGCTTTTTGATGAATCCCACCGTATCGGACATGAGCACTTTAGGGCGCGTTTCAGGAGACAGTGGCCGGATCGTGGTATCGAGTGTGGCAAACAGCTTGTCGGCCACGAGCACATCGCTTCCGGTCATCGCCCGCATCAGCGATGATTTGCCGGCATTGGTGTATCCGACGAGCGCGACCGTCAATTCGTGTTCCCGTCTCGCGCGGCGCGTGTGATGCTCGTCCCCGATCGCCGCCAATTCTGTTCGGAGTTCTTTCATGCGATCGCGAATTCTGCGCTTGTCGAGCTCAAGACTCGTCTCGCCCGCCCCTTTGCCTCCGATCCCCCCGCTTTGCCGCTCTCTACCGCCATTGGTTTCACGCAACCGTGGCGCAAGATAATTGAGCCTCGCGATCTCCACCTGGAGTCGGGCCGCTCGTGTACGGGCGTGTCGACTAAAAATCTCAATGATGACACCAGTACGGTCGAGCACAGGAACTCCGGCGGCGCTTTCAAGATTTTTCAATTGTGACGGCGAAAGATCGCAGTCCACGATGACGATCCGCGCCTGTTCGCGAGGACTGGGTGACACCTCGATCGTTTCATCCGATTCACCCTCCTCCGATTCCTCCGCGGCGTCCGATGCAGCAGCCTCGCGCGTCAACGCCGCTTTGTGCGTCCTTCTTTCATATGAAGCCGCTATTTTTCCAGAACCACCGGTCCACAGCGCCAATTCGATGAGTTTTCCCTCACCCAGGACCGTCGCGAATTTATCGGAGCTGCGTTTTTGTCTAACTTGGCCGACGACAGTGTACCCGAGGGTTTTCACAAGACGTGTGAGCTCTTGCAGAGAACTTTCCAGCTCCTCCACGGTCACCCGAGGGGTATGGATCGCCACAAGAACGGCGCTAGATTGTGAGGGCTTCGTCATCGCTTGCTTTTCCTTGGCCACATCTTCGTGAGGGCATTTGATATTAACAGGGATTTCCATTTTCAGGCCGGATCGAGTCGCAGTATTTTCGGCCCTGCAGGCCTGCGCTTACTCAAAGGAGTTCCACGATGAAAGCCTTCCAGGGAAATGGGACGGACATCGTCCGTCCAGGCTGAATGCGCAATATCGAGTTACCCTACAAGATTGAGGACCAACGCGTACTGGTAGTGGTCATGGACGTGGCGGCTCACGACGATCGGAGGCCATAATGAAGGACGAAGACGTTCATCCGGCGAAAGCACGGGCGTTGGTGAAGCCAGGCTCCCACTTACCATACGGTCAGAATTTCCGAAGCCCCCTCTGATGGCTAATGACTTTGGAGCGATTGAGGCTGAAGAATACCATCAGTGGCAGGAGAGAAACTCAGAAGAAGAAATGGGGTGGATGACGGGTTTCGAACCCGCGACCTCCGGATCCACAATCCGGCGCTCTAACCAACTGAGCTACACCCACCATGAAGAGCGGCTAAAGAATGGGGATCTTAACAAAGGGGAGAGCGCCGCCGCAACCAATGGCTCCTGGGAACGTTAAACGTGAACGGTGAATCGTCAATCGTGAAAAGTGAATGGTTTCAGCCATGACATTCTTTCACGAATAACCATTGATGGTTGACGATTAGCGAATAACGTCTCCTACCCCCGTGCATCGAAGGCCGTTTGCATCTCAGCCACAATGGCGGCAGCGGCAGCGACGGGATCGTCCGCGTCGCGGATCGGCCGGCCAACGACCAGGTAGTCGGCCCCTGCGGCAATCGTCTGTGTCGGGGTGGTTGCCCTCGCATGATCGTCGACGCCCTTGCCGACAGGCCTGACCCCCGGGGTCACGATCACGAAGCGCGGCCCAACCTTCTGTCGGATGGCCGCCGGCTCTTCACCGGATGCTACGACACCGTCGCAGCCGACCTCCGAGGCGAGCAGCGCCCTAGCCGTCACGAGATCCTGGACGGTTCGCTGAATACCCATGTCGCGCAAGTCTTGACTGTCGAAATTCGTGAGGACCGTCACAGCCAGCAGCTTGAGCGACGAGCCCTCCCGTCCTTGCACGGCCGCCGTGAGAGCCTTCCGGTTGGCATGGACCGTGAGGAAATCGACGCCCATCGAAGCAACCCGCGCTGTCGCCCGGCGGACGGTTTCTTCGATGTCGAGGAACTTCAGGTCGAGGAACACCCGCATCCCCCGCTGGACCACCCGCTTCACCATATCCGGTCCCGCCGCGGTATAGAGCTCCAGCCCGACCTTGACGAAGGACACCTGGCCCTGGAGACGGTCCAACAGCCGCTCCGCCTCCTCTGCAGACGGCACGTCCAGCGCAAAGATCAAACGGTCACGAGCCACAATTTTTGACATAGCGTAACTCCTGTTCCAAACCCGCGATCCTTGACGATCTGCAAAGCACTATGATACAAAGCAGCTTCCATTTTGGAGGAATAGACTATGCCTGTAATCCATAAATCTACGATTCGCGGAGCCCGCCAAGCCGAGAATCGGCGCGCACGAAATCAGTCGACCATGAACAACGTAAAGACGGTGATTAAAAAAGTCCAGTCCGCCGTGGCCGAGAAAAAGGCGGACGACGCCAAGACCTTCTTGCGCCAAGCCGTGTCGGCAATCGGGAAAGCCGCGACGAAAGGCGCGCTCAAGCCCAACACCGCCTCCCGCCGCATTTCCCGCTTGACGCTGCATGTCAACGGCCTGTCTGCTTCCCGCTCCTGATCGTCCGCACGTTTGATAACGTGCGGGATGCCGCCCGCCCCGATGGAACAGGGGGCCTGGAGGGTGGGACTGCAGTCGGCTTCTTCTCAGATTCACAGAGACGCAACAGCAGACGCTCCATCACGATCTTAGGGCGGCTGTTGGTACCGCCCTTAAGCTGGCCGTCGGCGTCGAGAAAGAGGCGCGAGGCCGTCTGGAGCTGCGCATCCGAAAACCTGCCCAGAAACGGCCTGACTTTCGTCGGGTCCATCCGTAAGGCTCTGGCTGCCTCCCCTTCGCGGCCTCCGACAGCCATCGTTTCTTTAACCTTCCAGAGGCGGCGATACTGCCAGGCCAGCGAGCCCAGAATACGCAGCGGGGCTTCGCCCGCTTCCAGATTGCGCGCCAGGATCGAGAGGGCCTTCCCGCGATTGCCTTCGGCAATGGCGAGCGTCAGATCGAACACCGAGGCGCCCGGCTCAATGCCTCGAAGGACGTAGACATCGGCAGCGGTCGCCGCACGGCCGGGCGGCACATAGGAGGCCAGTTTTTCCAGCTCTCTGCGCAATCCATTGAGCGATCCACCGGCGGATTCTCTCAGCGCGTGGCCGGCCTGCTCCTCCAGCCTGATCCCAACCCTCCCTGCCTCACGCGCGATCCAGGGAATCAGCTGCGCCTCTCGTAGTGGTGAACAGTCGATCATGACGCTTGCGCGGCCCAACGCCTGAGAGAACTTCAACCGGCCATCCAGTTTCTGACTCAGAAATACCAGCGTGGTGGTCTCCACCGGAGCCTTCAGATAATCGAGCAGGGTTTCGGCTTCTTTCGCGGACAGCTTTTCCGCCCCCTTCACGACCACCAGCCGGCGCTCCGCGAAGGCCGGCATTTGGGAAGCGCAGCTTCGAATCTCTTCGCCGCTTGCTTCATCGCCATAGAACAAATCGTAATTAAACTCACCGCCCTCGCCAAGCACGACGGTCTTGAACACGGCCAGCGCGTGATCCCTCAGCAGGTCTTCTTCTCCGACGACGAGGTACAGCGGCCCCGGCGCCTTCTCTTTCAGCGTGGCATCAAGTTGGTATGGGTTCAAGGTCACAGCCATGTGTTTCGCTCAATAGAACTATGGGAGAACCGGGGCCTCTGCCGGTGCAGCCGCTCGCTTGATGAGCCCGCCTGATTCGACGTACAAAAGAAAACGCGCGGCCACATCCGCCGCTGCGAAGCGGCCCGCCTGTTCCATCGCGCGATTCTGCAAGGCGCGATTGAACTGGAGGTCTGGCGTGACATAGAACTCGGATGAGCCTCTGGCCAACTGCGACCACACGACCTTCTTTGTTCTAGCCTCCTCGATCTTGACCAGTATGACAACGTCGGCCCTGCTTTCCAACGTCGTGGTTTGGCTGAAACTCAGCGTCGGCACGCTCACCGATAGGATTTCTCCGGTCAAGATGAAGTCCGCCGCCTCGGAATCCGGCACCACCTCCGCGCCGCTGCCTGATGAAAATTCATGGCGCAGGTAGTTGGTATACCGTGTCTCCAGATTGGGCTCGAAGCTCTTATTCACCAACGACTGGATCGCCACGCGTGGCGCCGGCCCTTGCGAAACCGAGGGATTGGCGCCGCCGATGGTCGGACCGGCCCCCTCCACACGAAACTGATAGCCGCAGCCAGCCAGCCCGGATATGACCAGTGCTGAGACGAGAGTGCTGAGTATGGAAAGACCATGCAGCCTCCTGCCTTGGGTCATCCTCTCACTCCTATGAATCTCAGCACTCAGCACTCAGCACTTCCTTAGATCACAAAGTTAACCAGTTTCTTCTCAACGTAGATGACCTTCTTCGGCTCCTTGCCTTGAAGCCATTCGGCCGCTTCCTTCCTGGCCAAAGCTTCCACCTGGTCTCGTGCCGCCTCAGCGCCGATTTCGATCTTTGCCCGCAACTTGCCGTTGACCTGGATCGGAATCGTCAGCCGGTCACTCACGGTCAGGGCCGGATCGAAGACAGGCCAGGGTTGCTGCGACACACTCGGCTTCCCACCAAGAATCGCCCAAAGCTCTTCGGCCAGGTGCGGGGCAAATGGCGCCAGCAGCAGCACGAACGGCTCGATCAGGGACCGGGACCGTTGCTCGGCCTTCGTCATCTCGTTGGTGAACACCATCATCTGCGAGATGGCCGTGTTGAAATGCAACGATTCGACATCCTCCGTCACCTTCTTGATCGTCCGATGCAGCAGTTGCCGATGCTCGAGACTCGGCGCCGAGGACACGACCGCCTCAGACAATCGTCCCTCTTCATCGACTATCAGGCGCCACGTCCGATCCAAGAACCGCGTGATGCCCTCCACTCCTCTGGTGCTCCACGGCTTCATTGCTTCGAGCGGCCCCATGAACATTTCATAGAGCCTCACGGCGTCGGCGCCGAACTGGTCCATCATCTCGTCGGGATTCACGACATTGCCGCGCGACTTGGACATTTTCTGATTGTCTTCGCCGAGCACGATGCCCTGATGCACCAGCTTCTTGAACGGCTCCGGCGTGCTCACCAGACCGATGTCGAAGAGGACCTTGTGCCAGAAACGGGAGTAGAGAAGATGCAGCACCGCATGTTCGCTGCCGCCGACGTAGAGATCCACCGGCATCCAATAGCGTTCCTTGGCCGGATCGACGAGCTGCGTCTTGTTTTTGGGATCGATGAACCGGAGATAATACCAGCAAGACCCAGCCCATTGCGGCATGGTGTTGGTTTCACGGCGCGCCGGTTTGCCCGTTGCCTTATCGGTCGTCACCAGCCACTCCTCCAAATTCGCCAGCGGACTTTCCCCCGTCCCAGACGGTTTGAAATTGCTCGTCTCCGGCAGGGTCAGCGGCAGCTGCTCTTCTGGAATCGGGCGTGGCTCTCCATCCACCCAGTTGATCGGAAAGGGCTCGCCCCAATACCGTTGCCGCGCGAACAACCAATCGCGAAGTTTGTAATTCACCGCTCTGATCCCCTTGCCCTGCTTGGCCAACCAGTCCGTCATTGTTGTGATAGCCTCAGACGGCTTCATCCCATTGATGGACAGTGCGCCGTCGGCGGTCGCGGAGTTCATGACGACGCCGTGCTCTGTATCGGTAAAGGCGGCATCGGCGACATGTCCACCGGCAATCACCTCTCGAATCGGCAACTGATACCGTCGGGCAAACGCCCAGTCCCGTTCGTCATGCGCCGGAACTGCCATAATGGCGCCGGTGCCATAGCTCATGAGCACGTAATCGGCGATCCAGACCGGCAGCTGTTCGCCGTTGACGGGATTGACGGCAAAGCCGCCGGTAAACACCCCGGTCTTTTCCTTGTCGAGCTCTTGCCGTTGCAGATCGCTCTTTGTCGCCGCCGCCTCGCGATAGGATCGGACCGCGGAACGCTGCCCCTCCGTCGTGACAACATCGACCAGCGGGTGCTCCGGCGCGAGGACCATATAGGTGGCGCCGAAGAGCGTATCGGGCCTGGTCGTGAACACACGGATGGCTCCTGTTGCCTCGGCCAGCTCGAAATCGACCTCTGCGCCGATGGAACGCCCAATCCAATTCTTCTGCATCTCGAGCGTGCTCGCCGGCCACTCGACCAACTTCAGATCTTCGAGCAATCGATCGGCATAGGCGGTAATCTTGAGCACCCATTGCCGCATCGGCTTGCGGACGACATCGAACCCCCCCACCTCGCTCTTGCCATCGACGATTTCCTCGTTGGCCAACACCGTGCCGAGCGCGGGGCACCAATTGACCGGCACTTCGGCGACATAGGCCAACCCCCGCTCGAACAGTTTCAAGAAAATCCATTGCGTCCAGCGATAGTAGTCGGGGTCCGTGGTGCTGAGTTCCCGATCCCAATCGTAGGACAGGCCGACCCGCTTCATCTGGCGTTTGAACGTCGCAATGTTCTGGGCGGTCGTGAGTACTGGGTGGATGCCGGTCTTCACCGCGTACTGTTCGGCCGGCAGGCCGAAGGCATCCCAGCCCATCGGGTGCAACACATTGAACCCACGCATCCGCTTGTACCGGGAGACGATGTCGGTGGCCGTGTAGCCTTCGAGATGGCCGACGTGGAGTCCTGAACCGGACGGATAGGGAAACATGTCAAGGCAATAGAACTTGGGCTTTGACGGGTCATCCATCGCCCGAAATGGGCGATGCTCTTCCCAATAGGCCTGCCACTTCGTTTCAACAGCGTGGTGATCGTAGGTCTTGCTCATGGATCGTGCGCGGAGGGCGATCGGCTCTCAGGTGAACGTGGGAATCTAACATAGACATCTCAGGCGCAACAAGATTTGCAGGCCATGCCGGAGGCGCTCTTTGCTATACTGCGCGCAACGATGGGATTCTATAGTCGGCACATCTTCCCGCGGCTCATGGATTGGGTGATGAGCAGCCAAGACTTTCAACGGCTGCGGACCGACCTGCTGCAAGACGCACGCGGCGAGGTCTTGGAAATCGGATTCGGGACTGGGCTCAACCTGGTTCACTATCCTGCGAGCATCTCGCGCCTCTCAATCGTGGATCCGGCAGATCTCCTGCCCAAGAGGGTCAGCGAACGGATCGCGACCGTCTCCTTTCCTGTCCAGGCCAAGCATGTGACGGCCGAGACCTTGCCCTATCCAGATCGGCGCTTTGACACAGTCGTCAGCACCTGGACGCTGTGCACGATTCCTAATCCGGTGCAGGCATTGCGGGAGGTCTCACGGGTCCTCAAGCCGGAAGGCACATTGCTGTTTCTTGAGCATGGACGGAGCGACGATCACACGACCGCTGCTTGGCAGGATCGGTTGAATCCCATTCAAAACGTCATCGGCTGCGGGTGTCACCTGAACCGGCAGATCGACCGGCTGATCACCCAAGCCGGTTTGAGAATTGCCGATCTGGATCGCTTTCTGCTGCCGGGCGTCCCCAGACTCGCCGGCGAGATGTACCGAGGGAGGGCAACGCCGTGCCCTGCGTGATTAGCCGCCTTGGCCGGCAGGCTGTGCGGACGACTCCATCAAAATCTGATCAACATCCAGGGCATCCAGCACTTCCCTCTCTATCAGCGCCTCGGCCAGTGCCTTCAAGCCGGCCATGCGTTCCATCAACATGCGCTTGGTCCGTTCGTAATTCTCCATCACAACGTGCTTGATCTCCGAATCGATCTCCTGCGCCATCTGATCGCTGACATCCCGCCTGGCCGCTATGTCACGACCCAGAAAAACGGGGCTCCCCTGCTGCCCGAATGTCAGCGGCCCCAATTTGTCGCTCATCCCCCATTCACAGACCATCTTACGCGCCAGATCCGTAGCGCGCTCCAGATCATTGCCCGCACCGGTGGTGATATGTTGGAACACAAGTTCTTCGGCGACCCGTCCGCCCATGAGCACCGCCAACCTATCGGACAAATACTCCTTCGAATAACTGTGCCGATCCTCGGTCGGTAACTGCATCGTGACACCCAAAGCCCGCCCCCGTGGAATGATCGTCACTTTATGCACAGGGTCCGCGCCCGGCAACAACTTCGCTATCAATGCGTGGCCCGCCTCATGGTACGCCGTCACCCGTTTTTCCTCATCGGTGAGTATCATGCTCTTCCGTTCGGCGCCCATCAGAATCTTGTCCTTTGCCATCTCGAAATCCACCGCCTCCACTTGCTTCTTGTTCTGGCGAGCCGCCCACAATGCCGCCTCATTCACCAAGTTTTCCAAGTCGGCGCCGACAAATCCAGGAGTGCCGCGCGCGATCTGGTCCAGATTTACATTGTCCGCTACCGGCACGCGCCTTGTGTGGACCTTGAGAATCTCCGTTCGCCCGCGGACATCGGGTCGATCCACCACGACTTGGCGATCGAACCGGCCGGGACGCAGCAACGCCGGATCGAGGACATCAGGGCGATTGGTCGCCGCGACTAGAATGACCCCATCGGTCGTCTCAAACCCATCCATTTCGACGAGCAACTGATTGAGAGTCTGCTCCCTTTCATCATGGCCGCCCCCGAGTCCTGCGCCACGGAGCCGGCCGACCGCATCGATTTCATCGATAAAGATGATGCAGGGCGCATGCTTCTTCCCCTGTTCAAACAGGTCCCGCACACGCGACGCCCCGACTCCCACGAACATTTCGACGAAATCGGATCCACTGATGCTGAAAAATGGCACCCCCGCTTCGCCGGCCACGGCCTTTGCCAGCAATGTCTTACCCGTGCCTGGCGGACCCACCACCAACACCCCCTTGGGAATTCTGCCGCCAAGCTTCCGGAACTTCCCAGGATCTTTCAGGAACTCCACGATCTCCAGCACTTCTTCTTTCGCCTCGTCGACACCGGCCACATCGGCAAACGTGAACTTTTTACGATCTTCCGTCAGCATCCTGGCTCGGCTTTTCCCAAACGACAAGGCGCTATTGCCTCCGGCCTGCATCCGGCGCATGAAGAAGATCCACAGACCGAGAAAAAGGAGCACGGGAACCAATGCAATGAGAAAGCTGACATACCAGGGGCTTTCCTCGACCGGCTTTGCCTCGATCTGCACATTCTTCTCGCGCAGGACCTGGACCAACTCAGGATAGTTCGCCGAATAGGTGCGGATACGGGTTTTATCCTTCAAGACCCCGCTAATGTGATTGCCTCGGATGGTGACCTGTTCAAGCGTGCCGTTGTCGACCCTCGCCATGAACTCACTGAACAGGATCGTTTCCTCCGGAGGGGGCGGAGTCACGCTGAACAGACTGAAAAGCAGCATCATAAACAGGCCACCCACCACCCAAAACAACAGGTTTCTTACCCTGGGATTCTTGGCATTGCTCATACGTTTTCCTTAGCCCTCTCAGAATGAGTATTCACTCGATGGAACGGCACCGGCCCCTCTCTCCTAACGATTATGCCACATATTACCCTAACCGGATGACCCCTGAGAGGGGACTAGGGAATCCCCTAGAATCAGCCCAAAAGGTCACCAGGTACAAACCACAGCTCTTCGCGCTTCTATTCTGGTCGGATGACGGGATGACCATTAAGAAGCGGACAGAAGCCGGTGACCGAGAAAAATCGCGCAAGCGGCGTCGGCGGCAACTGCGAACTCGACTTGGCGCTGTGAATCAGGTGCGCCACACCGAATTGTTGCGCAGCCATCAAGCACCCTTCGTCATCGTCCATGAAGAGCGCGCGCGCCGGATCAAAGCCCAGCAGGTGCCGGCACTTCGGCCAATACTCAGGCCGCATCTTGAGATAGCCGACTTCAAACGCGTCTACAATGCGATCGACGTGGCGATCAAGCCCGGTCTTGGCGGTTTTGATCGCGACCCCTGCCTCATGCGCGTTCGTGACGATCGTTACCCGTTTCCCCAATGCTCGAAGGTAGCGCAGGAATTCCTCGGCGCCCGGCAGAAACCCGATCATGTGATCCAGCTCCTTGTGCATGGCCACGACATCGAGCCCGACCCGATCGGTCCAGTAATGAAGATCGGTCCAGGCCAACTCGCCTTCCACCGACCGATACATCGTCATCAAGCGGCTGCGCGATTCGTCGAACGACAGACCATGCAGCCTCGCATACCGCCGTGGTAATTCCTCCTCAAAGAAGAAATTGTCGAAATGCCGGTCCAGCAACGTGCCGTCCATGTCGAGCAGGACGTCGTCGATTTGATTCCAAGAAAAGCCGTCAATCGTCATCGATCACTCGTCATGCGTGAAAGAATTTTCTAAGTGTACCACGACGCACCGCTTGTTTGTGGGCTTGCGTTCCTGTCATCATGTCAAACCTACAGCAGGTACGATCCTTTCTATCGCTTAACGGTTGACACATGACGAGTCGCAAATCTTCCACGTCCTCACCCCGCACGCCTGACCCCGCACGCGCGGCCTCTGCCCCCTCACCCCTCACCCCTCACGCCTCACCTCCCCTCGTGGCTATCATCGGCCGGCCGAATGTGGGCAAGTCCACGCTATTCAACAAGATCCTCGGCGTCAAGACCGCCATCGTCGATGACGTTCCAGGCGTCACGCGCGATCGCAACTATGCGGATACGACCTATCGGCAGCGGAAGTTCCGGCTGGTCGATACCGGAGGGCTTGATCTCTCGGCATCGGACGGGATGTTGGCGCTGATCCGACGGCAATCCGAGTTGGCGATTGCCGAAGCCGACATCCTGATTTTCCTGCTCGACGGCCGTTCGGGCTTGACGTCCTCCGATCATGAAGTCGTTCGGTTGTTGCGTAGCGTCACCAAACCGGTGTTCATAGCGATCAACAAAATCGATACCCCCAAGTCCGAACCCCTTGTTGCTGATTTTTATCAAATAGGGGTAGACGAGTTGTATCCCATCTCCGCCGAGCATGGCATCGGCGTGTCCGAACTGCTGGATGCGTTCTATCCGCTGCTCCCGGCAGCCGATGAAACCAGCGAACTGTCGCAACTGCCCCGCATTGCCGTGGTGGGCCGGCCCAATGTCGGCAAATCCACGATGATCAATGCGCTGTTGGGAGAAGAGCGGGTGGTCGTGAGCGACATTCCCGGCACAACGCGCGATCCCATCGACTCGCTTGTGACGCATGCGGGCGCGCGGTACGTGTTCACCGATACGGCCGGCATCAGGCGGCGCGGGAGAATCGAACGCGGGATTGAAGGCTACAGCGTGCTGCGCTCGCTCCGCGCCATCGGCCGCTCCGATGTAGCCGTGCTCGTGCTGGATGGAGAAGAAGGCGTAACGGAACAGGACACGAAAATCGCGGGGGCCATCCTCAAGCAAGGGCGCGCCTGTATTCTCTGGGTCAACAAGTGGGACCTTCGCCTGAGCGATGCCGAAGCCAGGAAAAGCTATGAACTCGAGCTCCACCGCCGCTTTCCCTTCCTGACCTGGGCTCCGGTGCTGTACGGTTCGGCGCTCAAGCCGGAGTCCGCCCGTACGGTGTTCGCCAAAATCGACGACGTGTACGCGATGTTTAGCAAGCGAATCCCCACCGGCGCCTTGAACAACTGGCTGCAAAACATCCTATTGGTTCATCCGTTGCCGGTCCGCAAAGGCAAGCCGGCGAAAGTGACGAAATCCGCGTTCATCACCCAGGTGACGACGAAGCCGCCGGCCTTCGCCCTGTTCGTGGGCCATCCGGAAAACATCACGCCGTCGTATCTGCGGTATCTCGAAAACCAGCTGCGTGAGTCGCACGGGTTTACAGGAACCCCATTGCGCCTCCTCGTCAGAAAAAAATGACCGTCCACCGGCGCGCCTCCGCCTCAATCGCCTCATACCTCGGCGATGCAACGCCGATTTCAAGTTGACTACCTCGCCGTCTCATGTTATTCGCATAGGGACTGCGCGTGCTGACCCGGACACGCGATCCCAAATCCTTGCGACTCCGTAACGCGCAAACCCCACAGGTATCGGCCCGGATGATGCAACTATCGAACAACTGTCGGTTCGTTCAAATCCTCGCCTTTGCCATTGGCGTTGGCGCAGCTGCACCTGGCTTTGCCGACAATACGCCTCAGGCTCCCAGCGACCCAACTCCCGCTCACGCCGAGACAAGCCCCGATTCCACTCCGGATGAGCCGTCTACGGCAAGCGCTGAGACCGCGCCGGCCGAGGCAACTCCCGCTCACGCCGAGGCAAGCCCCGATTCCACTCCGGATGAGCCGTCTGCGGCAAGCGCTGAGACCGCGCCGGCCGAGGCAACTCCCGCTCACGCCGAGGCGCGCGCAGACGCTGCTCCGGTCGAGGCGAATCCATCCATCACCCTAAAAGCGTC
>Ga0210334_10599293_pt1 | contig 26375 bp, 24 predicted proteins | sample S306metaT_FD_164440 | JGI IMG/M metagenome (GOLD analysis project Ga0210334, IMG submission 164440) | Metatranscriptome of estuarine sediment microbial communities from the Columbia River estuary, Oregon, United States - S.306 (Metagenome... | ecosystem: Environmental > Aquatic > Marine >... | reverse complement strand
GCCCGGTTTGACATCGCCAACTGATTACTTCTAGGAGCAAGCCATGTTCGTATCTCTCCTGAATTCAAGAATTCTCGGATTCCCGATCGCGGCCGCGCTGGTGCTCATGCTCGCCGTCTTCACAATCGCGCCTCCGGCAGCTGCAGCGCAGCCCAAGCAGAAGTCCTTCAGCAGCCCCGACGAAGCGGTATCGGCCCTGGTCGCGGCCGCGCAAGCGGAGGACGTGAAGATGCTGGATGCGGTCCTCGGACCGGACCGGAAGAAGCTGGGTTCCGGCGACGCCGTGCAGGCGAAGCAGGAGCGCGAGCGTTTCGTCGCTGCCTACCAGGAGAAGCACGAGGTGGTGAAGGAGGGCGACGATCGCGCGACCCTGGTGGTAGGCAAGAACGACTGGCCGCTCCCGATTCCGCTGGTGAAGGAAGGCGACGGGTGGCGATTCGACACCGCGGCCGGTCGGGAGGAGCTCCTCAATCGACGCATCGGCAAGAACGAGCTGGACACCATCCAGGTGCTGCTGGCGCTGGGCGACGCCCAGCGCGAATACGCCTCGGCGGACCGCGACGGGGACGGACTGATCGAGTACGCCCAGAAATTTGGCAGCGACAAAGGGAAGAAGAACGGCCTCTACTGGCCGACCAAGGAAGGCGAGGCCGAAAGCCCGCTGGGGGCCCTGGTGGCGAAAGCGATGCAGGAGGGCTACCGCAAGGAGGGATCCAAGCCCGTTCCCTACCACGGCTACCACTACCGCATCCTCAAGGCCCAGGGCAAGGACGCACCGGGCGGCGCCTACAGCTACCTCGCCAAGGGCAAGATGATCGGGGGTTTCGCGTTCCTCGCCTATCCCACCGAATACGGCTCGTCGGGCGTCATGACCTTCATGGTTAACCATGATGGCGTGGTGTACCAGAAGGACCTGGGTGCGGACACCGCCAAGACGGCGGTCAAGGTGGACAAGTTCAATCCCGACCCGAGCTGGGAGAAGGCATCGGGCAACTGAGCGGGAACCAGCGCCGGCGAAAACACCCGCCCGCGAGGCGGGTGTTTTGTTTTGGGGACCTTCAGAGTCCCAGCACGTCCAGCCGGAAGTGGTGCCGGATCAGGTCCCGCAGGCGAAGGACCACCCGGAAGCTGTCCCGCAGCATGTCCTGGTCCAGGGAAGTGAGGTCGGCCGGCCGGGCGTAGTTGTCGGCCTCGCGCCCCTCGGCCAGCGCAGCAAGGCCGTTGCGGGCCCGCAGGCTGGAGAGGAATTCGAACGCCTCCGCCAGTTCGCGCACGAAGCGCCGGTCCAGAGCCCCCAGCTCCTGCAGGCGGCGGATGCGCGGCAGGGTGCCGGTCTCGGGCAGGCGCTTTTCCAGGGCCAGGCTGCGGATGCCGTGGACCAGGGGAAAAATGCCGCCCTTTTTGAGGTCCAGCATGCCGGCGTGGGCGCCGTCGCGCTCCAGGCGGAAACGGGAGAACAGCCGCAGGGGCGGCGGGAACATGTTCATGGGCGCGGCGAAGCGCGCAAAGTAGCTGTCCCGGTCCCCCAGCCGCTCCAGGAGATGGGCCCTGACGCCCGCCAGCAGCCCGGCGTCACCCGCGACCGCGTGGCCGTCGAAGAAGATGGCCAGGTTCATCACCGAATCGGTGTGCTCGGACATGATCCAGTGGCGGACCCTCTCCCGGAACGCGGTCTCGCTCATGGCCCACTCGGGGTTGCTCACCATGATCTTGCCGGGACACGGGGGATAGCCCAGCTCCATCAGGGCCGATGAGAAGCCCTGGCACAGTGCGGGAAGGTCCGCCCTCTGGAAACCGTCGCGCACCACCAGGGTGTTGTCCTGATCGGTGGGCAGGATCTGCTCGCGGCGGCCCTCGCTGCCCATCACCACCAGGCAGGCGTTGTCCCGCACCTCCGGCGGCATCACCAGATCGAACACGCGCAGGAAAATCGCGGCGTTCAGCTCGCTCGCCAGCTGGCCGATGTTCTCGGTGCGCACGCCGTTGCGGTGCAGGGTCCCGATGAGGCGCAGCAGCGCCGCGAACGCGGGCTTCAGGTCCTCGGGACGTTCGGCCTGGCGGATGCGGGTGGCGATGGCCTGGGAATGGTCGGCCAGGAAGTGCAGCAGGTCGGTCTGCTCCAGCACGCCGGCCAGGGAGCCGGCACCGGCGGTGACGGCCAGGCGGCGCTTGCCGTGGCGGTCCATGAGGACCAGGGCCTGCACCAGCAGTTCGCCCTCGCCCACGGTGACCACCGGGCGGCGGGCGATGCCGCCGAGGTGCGCGTCGGGGGTCAGCCCTTCCAGGGCCAGGGCGTTGCGCATGTCGGTGCCGGTGACGATGCCGGGGCCTTCGGCGCCTTCCACCAGCACGCAATCCAGGCCGCGCTCCGCCATGAGGCGCGCCGCCTCGCGGATGCTGGTCTCCTGCGGCAGCAGCCGGGCTTCCCGCAGGCCCACGTCGCGCACCCGCCCCAGCAGCAGGGACTGGGCTTCCCAGGCATTTCCCGGCAGGACTTCCGCGGACCTGTCTTCGGCTCGATTCATGGCACCTCACAAAACAAAACACCCCGGGGCAAAGCCCCGAGGTGTCCAGTATAGAGACCCGCTGGCGTCAGTGGGACGACGCGGTGGCGGCGCCCAATCCCGTCTCCGAGCGCACTTCCTGGGCGAGGTAGGCGGCCTTGTCGCGGGCCGCCTGCTCGCTGCGGTCGAGCAGGGAGAAGAGCCAGATCCCGCCGAAGCCCGCGGTCATGGAGAACAGGGCCGGCGAGGTGTACGGGAAGATGGCCGAGGCGTTGCCCAGGATGTCCACCCAGATGGACTTGGACAGCACCGTGAGCACCACGGCCGTGATCAGACCGAGGAACCCGCCGAGGAACGCGCCCCGGGTGGTGCAGCCCTTCCACAGCACGGACATGAACAGCACCGGGAAGTTGGCGGAGGCCGCGATGGCGAAGGCCAGGGACACCATGAAGGCGATGTTCTGCTTCTCGAAGGCGATGCCCAGCACCACCGCGATCACGCCCAGGATGAGGGTGGTGATCTTGGAGACCCGGATCTCCGCGCCCTCGGACACGTTGCCCTTGCGCAGCACCGAGGCGTACAGGTCGTGGGACACGGCGGACGCGCCGGAGAGCGTCAATCCAGCCACCACCGCCAGGATGGTGGCGAAGGCCACGGCGGAGATGAAGCCGAGGAAGATGTTGCCGCCCACGGCGTTGGCCAGGTGGATGGCCGCCATGTTGTTGCCGCCCAGCAGCTTGCCCGCGCTGTCCAGGAAGGCAGGGTTGGTCCCCACCAGCACGATGGCGCCGAAGCCGATGACGAAGGTCAGGATGTAGAAGTAGCCGATCCAGGTGGTGGCCCAGAACACCGACTTGCGGGCTTCCTTGGCGTCGGGAACGGTGAAGAAGCGCATCAGGATGTGGGGCAGGCCGGCGGTGCCGAACATCAGGGCCATGCCGAAGGAGATGGCGCTGATGGGGTCCTTGATAAAGGTGCCCGGGCCCATGATCGAGAGGCCGGCGGCACCGGCATCGGTCGCCGATTTTCCGGCGGCAGCGGCGGCGGCGGCCTTGACTTCCACCGCCTTGGCGAACAGGGCCTCGGGGCTGAAGCCGAAGCCGGCCATCACCATGATCACCATGAACGTGGCGCCGGAGAGCAGCAGGATGGCCTTGATGATCTGCACCCAGGTGGTGGCCAGCATGCCGCCGAAGGTCACGTACATGATCATGAGCACGCCCACCAGAACCACCGCGTAGTGGTAGGGCAGGCCGAACAGCAGCTTGATGAGCTGGCCGGCGCCCACCATCTGGGCGATCAGGTAAAAGGCCACCACCACCAGGGTGCCGGAAGCGGCCAGGGCGCGGATCGGGGTCTGGGCGAAGCGGAAGGAGGCCACGTCGGCGAAGGTGAACTTGCCCAAGTTGCGCAGCCGTTCGGCGATCAGGAACATGATCACCGGCCAGCCCACCAGGAAGCCGATGGAGTAGATGAGGCCGTCATAGCCGTTCAGGTACACGGCCGCGGAAATGCCGAGGAACGAGGCCGCCGACATGTAGTCGCCCGCGATGGCGAGGCCGTTCTGGAAGCCGGTGATGCCGCCGCCGGCGGTGTAGAAGTCCGCGGCAGACTTGGTGCGCTTGGCCGCCCAGTAGGTGATGCCAAGGGTGGCCACCACGAACACCAGGAACATGACGATGGCCGTGATGTTGAGGGGCTGCTTCTCCACGGCCCCTTCCAGGGCGCCCGCGGCGAAGGCAAGGCCGGCCGGCAGCATGGCGCCGGCAAGCAGGAGCAACTGGCTCAGGCGGCGCATTATTCGACCTCCTTCAGCACGCTCTTGGTGAGGTCGTCGAACTCGGAATTGGCGCGGTGCACGTAGATTCCGGTGAGCACGATGGTGAAAAGGATGATGCCGATGCCCACCGGGATGCCCAGGGTCATGACGCCCTCCCCGAGAGGAATGGCCAGGAGATCCTTCTTGAACGCGATGACCAGGATGTAGCCGTAGTAAACGACGAGCATGATGGCCGTGAGCAGCCACCCGAAGGAGCTGCGCTTGGCCACCAGCTCCCGGTACTTGGGGCTGGATGCCAGTTTGTTGACGATGTCCTCTTTCACCTCTGCAACCCTCCATGAAATGGTTCCCGCGGGGAGCGGGAGGCCTGCAGATTAAGGGGGGAAACTTACGGGTGGCTTACGCCAGGGGAAACGCGTCGGACGGGGAACCCGCGGGAATCATGGGGTTTTTCGGCGCCCGGAAGGCAACGCGGAAGACGGTGCCGGGACCATTCGGAGAATCCGCGAGGGACACGGTGGCACCGTGGAGCTCGGCGATTTCGCGCACGATGGCGAGGCCCAGGCCGCTGCCGTCGGTGCCCCCGCCGAGCACCCGGTAGAAGCGCTGGAACACCAGTTCCCGCTCGGCGGGCGGGATGCCGGGGCCGCTGTCCTCCACCTCGACAATGGGGGAGCTTCCCGCCACCGCGCGCACCGTCACCCGCCCTTCCCTGGGGGTGTACTTGATGGCGTTGTCGATCACGTTCCTCAGAAGCTCCCGCAGCAGGGAGCCGGCGCCTTGGACCAGCAGCGGCTCCCCGGCGTCCTCGAATCCCAGGTCGATGTCCTTGGCCAGGGCCGCGGGCAGCGCCTCCTCCACGCACTCCCGGGCCAGGGCGACCAGATCCACGGGACCGAACGCCGTCCGCACCTCCGCCGGCGCCTCCGCCCGGGCCAGGCTCAGCAGCTGGTTGACCAGGTGCTCGGTGCGGGCGGTGCTGGCCACCACTTGGCGCAAGCTGCCCTGGACCTCCGCCAGGTCCCGCTGCCGCAGCGCTACCTCGGCCTGCGTGCGAAGCCCCGCCAGGGGCGTCCGCAGCTGGTGGGCCGCGTCGCTGACAAACCGCCGCTGGGCCTGCAGGCTGCGGTCCAGGTGCGCCATGAGGTCGTTGATGGAGTGGATCAGGGGCAGGATTTCCTGGGGCGCGATGCTCTCGTCAATGGGGCTCAGGTCACCGGGCCGCCGCCTGCGGATGCTGCGCCAGAGAACCGAGATGGGCCGCAGCCCCCGGGACAACCCGATCCACACCAGGATCACGGCGGCCGGCATGACGATGAACTGGGGCACCACGATGCCGGTGACGAATTCCTGGGCCAGCCGGTCCCGCCGGTGCAGGGTTTCCGCCACCTGCAGGAGAAGCTCCTCGCCGCCCCGGGCCGAGGGCAGGAACATGTAGGCGATGCGGGCCTCCTCCGCCCCCAATTCCCCATCCCGGAAATGAACGACGCCGGGGGTTTCCCCGGTCTGGCGCCGGGCCGGGGCAATCTCGGCATCCCCCAGTAGCAGGGCGCCGTCGTGTCCCCGGACCTGGTAGCGCACCACGTCCACGCCGTCGCCCTCCAGCACCACCCGGGTGGCCGGCCCGATGCCGGGCCGGTCGCCGCCGGCCGCCCGCAGGTCCGCGGCCAGGGCCTGCACCCGGTCGTGGAGCAGCCGGTCGAAGGGCGTCGTGGCAATGGGCCGTGCCACGAAGTAAGTGATGACTATGCTGGAGGACCATACCACCAGAAGGGGCAGCAGCATCCAGTCGAGGATCTCGACGAACAGCGATCCCCGGCCTTCCGGGGCCTCAGGCGGCACGGGGCTGGTCGAGGCAGTATCCCAGGCCGCGGATGGTGCGGATCTTCACCCCGGCCGGCTCCAGCTTCTTGCGCAGGCGGTGAACATAGACCTCGATGGCGTTCTCGCTCACCTCCCCGTCCCATTCGCAGAGGTGGTCCACCAGCTGCTGCTTGGACACCAGGCGCCCCCCTCGCTGAATCAGGATCTCCAGCAACCCCAGCTCCCGGGCCGAGAGTTCCAGGGGCTCGCCGTTGAGGCAGGCGCGGCGGCCTACCTGGTCGAATTCCAGGGAGCCGTGGCAGAGCATGGTGGGGGCCCCGCAGAGTCCGCGGCGGGTGAGGGCCCGCACCCGGGCTTCCAGCTCCGCCAGCTCGAAGGGCTTGGTGAGGTAGTCGTCGGCCCCCAGGTCGAGGCCCCGCACCCGGTCGTCCACGCCGTTGAGGGCGGTGAGGATCATCACCGGCAGGCGCAGCTTGCGGGCCCGCATCCGGCCCAGCACTTCCAGGCCGCTCATCTTGGGCAGCCCCACGTCGAGGATCGCCAGGTCGTAGGATTGGGCGGCGAGGGCCGCGTTCGCTTCCTGCCCGGTCCGGGCCCAATCCACCGCGTAACCCGCCTGGCGCAGGGATTTCACCAGGCCGTCGCCCAGGATGGCGTCGTCTTCCGCGACCAGGATGCGCATGGCGGCCCGCCGTGATTGAGGAGTGGTGAGCGAGGTTACGACTTTTCCCGGGCGCGGTAAATCAGCCGCGGCCGGCCCAAAAAAGAAACCCCGCCGCAGCGGGGTTTCCCTGATGCGTTCCCCGCGGTAGCGGGGAGGCCGGCGTGGGCCTGATTACATGCCCATGTCGCCCATGCCGCCCATGCCGCCGCCCGGATGAGCGTGGCCTTCCTCCTTCGGAAGCTCGGCCACCATGGCGTCGGTGGTAAGGATCAGGCCGGCCACGGAGGCCGCGTTCTGCAGCGCGCAGCGCGTCACCTTGGTCGGGTCCAGCACGCCCATGTCCACCAGGTCGCCGTACTCGCCGGTCTGGGCGTTGTAGCCCAGGTTGCCCTTGCCCTCGACCACCTTGTTCACCACCACCGACGGCTCGTCGCCGGCGTTGGCCGCGATCTGGCGCAGGGGCTCCTCCAGGGCGCGCAGCACGATCTTGATGCCGGCGTCCTGGTCGGTGTTGGCGCCATTCAGCTTCTTGAGGCCGGTGCGGGCGCGGATCAGGGCCACGCCGCCGCCGGGCACGATGCCCTCTTCCACCGCGGCGCGGGTCGCATGCAGCGCGTCCTCGACCCGGGCCTTCTTCTCCTTCATTTCCATCTCGGTCGCGGCGCCCACCTTGATCAGCGCCACACCGCCGGCCAGCTTGGCGACCCGCTCCTGGAGCTTTTCCCGGTCGTAGTCGGAAGTGGCTTCCTCGATCTGCTTGCGGATGTTCTTGACCCGGGACTCGATGTCCTTGTGATCGCCCGCGCCGTCGATGACCGTGGTGTCTTCCTTGGCCACCTCGACGCGCTTGGCGCGGCCGAGGTCCTTGAGGGTCGCGTTCTCCAGCTTGAGACCCACCTCCTCGGCGATCACGGTGCCGCCGGTGAGAACCGCGATGTCCTCCAGCATGGCCTTGCGGCGGTCGCCGAAGCCCGGCGCCTTCACCGCGCAGGTCTTGAGAATGCCGCGGATGTTGTTGACCACCAGGGTCGCCAGCGCCTCGCCTTCGACCTCTTCCGCCACGATCAGCAGCGGCTTGCCGGCCTTGGCCACCTGCTCCAGCACCGGCAGCAGGTCGCGGATGGAGGAGACCTTCTTGTCGTGGAGGAGGATGTACGGGTCCTCGAGGATCGAGATCTGCTTCTCCGGATTGTTGATGAAATAGGGGGAGAGATAGCCGCGGTCGAACTGCATCCCCTCCACCACTTCCAGTTCGTTCTCCAGGGACTTGCCGTCCTCAACGGTGATCACGCCTTCCTTGCCCACCTTCTCCATGGCATTGGCGATGATCTTGCCGATGGACTCGTCGGCGTTGGCGGAGATGGAGCCCACCTGGGCAATTTCCTTGCCCGTGGTGCAGGGCTTGGACAGCTTCTTCAGTTCGTCCACCACGGACTCCACGGCCTTGTCGATGCCGCGCTTGAGGTCCATGGGGTTCATCCCGGCGGCCACGTACTTCATGCCCTCCTGGACGATGGACTGGGCCAGCACGGTGGCGGTGGTGGTGCCGTCGCCAGCGACGTCGGACGTCTTGCTGGCAACCTCTTTCACCATCTGGGCGCCCATATTCTCGAAGCGGTCCTTGAGCTCGATCTCCTTGGCCACGGACACGCCATCCTTGGTGACGGTGGGGGCGCCGAAGCTGCGCTCCAGCACCACGTTGCGGCCCTTCGGGCCCAGGGTGACCTTGACCGCATCGGCCAGGATGTTCACGCCGTTGACGATGCGGCTGCGCGCGGCGTCGTGAAACTTGACATCTTTTGCTGCCATGAGTGTCTCCTAACAGTTGATTGGGTTGCGATGGGGCTCAGGCGCCTTCGATCACGCCCATGATGTCTTCTTCGCGCATCACGAGCAGCTCTTCGCCCTTCACTCTCACGGTCTGCCCGGAGTACTTGCCGAACAGGACCTTGTCGCCGACTTTCACGTCGAGGGGCACCAGCTTGCCTTCATCGGTAACCTTGCCCTTGCCCACCGCCAGCACCTCGCCCTGGTCGGGCTTCTCGGCTGCGGTGTCGGGAATCACGATGCCGGAGGCAGTCTTACGCTCTTCCTCCAGACGCTTGACGATCACACGATCGTGCAGGGGACGGATTTTCACTTTCCCTTCTCCTTTCAATGGGTTGTTCACACTCCAACGGGCTTTTGCTGTTAGCACTCTCCCGCGAGGAGTGCTAATGATAGGGATCGAACCGGCCGATTTCAAGGCCTGATCCTGCTTGAGTTGGCGTCGGGGACGCGCGGCACACGGCCTCAGGTGCGGAGAAACTTCGGGGCGGCGGAGCGAGACCGATTCTCAGTCGGCGTGTTAAATTCTTCATCCGACTGAGCGTCATGGATCAGTCCCCGCCCGTTATCCTTATGTTGCGAAAGGAGAAAGCCCATGCTCATCCCCTCCCGTTCGCGCACCCTGAAAGCGATCCTTGGCATCTGCACCCTGGTGTGGGCCAGCGTCGCAGGGGCGCAGGAGATCCTGAAGGTCTCCGCCATTCCCGATGAGGCGCCCACCGAACTGCAGCGCAAGTTCGCACCCCTGGGCAAGTACCTGGAACAGAAAACCGGCGCCAAGGTGGAATTCATCCCGGTCACCGATTACGCCGCCACCGTAGAAAGCCTGGCCGCCGGAAAGCTGGACATGGTGTGGTACGGCGGCTTCACTTTCGTGCAGGCCTACCTCCGCACCAACAAGACCGCCATCCCACTGGTGCAGCGGGTGGAGGACGAAAAATTCCGCTCGGTGTTCATCACCCGCGCCGGGAGCAACATCAAGGCCCTGGGCGACCTGAAGGGCAAGAACTTCACCTTCGGCTCGGTTTCCTCCACCTCGGGCCACCTGATGCCCCGCTATTTCCTGCTGCAGGCAGGCATCGACCCCGGCGAGGACCTGCGCATCGCCTTTTCCGGCGCCCACGACGCCACCGCGTTCCAGGTGGCGGGCGGCAAGGTAGACGCCGGCGCCCTCAATATCTCGGTCTGGAACAAGCTCCTGGAAGAAAAAAAGATCGATCCCGCGGCGGTGCGCGTTTTTTACACCACGCCTCCCTATTACGACTACAACTGGACCGTGCGCGGCGACCTGGATCCCGCGCTGGTCAACAAAATCCGGGACGCCTTCCTGGCCCTGGATCCGGCGAACCCGGAGCACGCGGAAATTCTCAAGCTCCAGCGCGCCAGCCGCTTCGTGCCCACCAGCCCGGAGAATTACAAGGGCATCGAGGACGCGGCCCGCTCCGCGGGGCTTCTCAAGTAGGTGCCTCCGGGAGGGCTCAGGGCTGACCAGGCGCCATTGCCCGGCATGAGCACCAGTCTCGATTCCGCGAGCGTCGCCTACGGCGCGGCCGGCCACGCCCTGGACGGCGTGAGCCTGGCGGTGGCGGCGGGAGAGCAGGTGGCCATCATTGGTCCCTCCGGGGCCGGCAAGACCACCCTCCTGCACACCCTCGCCTGCGCCCTGGAGCCCGCAACCGGGACCGTCAGGGTGCTGGGCTGCGATCCCTGGCAGCTTTCCCACGCGGAGTTGCAGCACCTGCGCCGGCGCCTGTTTCTCGCCCCCCAGGCGCCGCCGCTGCCGCCCCGGCAGCGGGTGGTGAACGCGGTGCTGGCGGGGCGCCTGCCGGAGTGGTCCACCTGGCACGCGCTGCGCTCCCTGGTTTACCCCGCCGACATCGGCGCCGCGCGCGCCGCCCTGGCCCGCTTCCGCATCGAGGACAAGCTGTTCCTGCGCTGCGACCGGCTCTCGGGCGGCGAACGCCAGCGGGTGGGCCTGGCGCGGCTGCTCGCCTCCCCGGCAGAGTTGTTCCTGCTGGACGAGCCGGTCAGCGCCCTGGACCCGGCCCTGGCCCAGTCCGCCCTTCAGGTGCTGCAGGACGAGTCATCGGCTCGCGGCGCGTCCATGGTGGTGAGCCTGCACGCCGTGGACCTGGCTCTGGCGCGCTTTCCACGTATCGTCGGGCTGCGGGAGGGGAAGGTGCTGTTCGACCTGCCGCGGCCCCAGGTGGATGAGGCCTTGCTGATCGAGCTTTACGGCAGCGAGCTTTGCAACTCGTTCCAGGCGCCGCCGGAGCGCCAGGCCGAGGCCATGCCCATCTGCCGCGGCTGCCTGTGACGAACACCGCAACCTACAGGGATCCCGCCTGGCACAACCGCGTCACCTGGGCGGTGGTGTTCGTCGCGGTGCTGATCCCCGCGGGCTGGTTTGCCGAGTTCAATCCCGCCGTGCTGTGGGACGAGGCCAACCTGCGCACGGTGGGGCATTTCCTGGCGACCTTTCTGCCGCCGGCCCACTCCCTGGAGTTCCTGCAACTGGTGGCCGTCGCCACCTGGAAGACCGTGGCCATCGCCACCGTGGGCATGGTGCTGGCGGCCGTCATCGGATTTCCCGCGGCCCTGGTTGCCAACCGCGCGCTTTCCCTGTCCGCACTGGCCACGGGACGCATGTCCCCCTGGGCGGCGGCCGCGCGCGGGGCGGTGCGGGCGCTGCTGATCTTCCTGCGCAGCGTGCCGGAAGTGGTGTGGGCCCTGCTCATCGTGCGCGCCGTGGGACTGGGAGACACCGCCGGGGTCCTCGCCATCGCGCTCACCTATGGGGGAATGCTGGGCAAGGTGTACCTGGAGATCTTCGAGTCCACCGACGTGGAGTCAACGCGGGCCCTGCTCCGCAATGGCGCAGGGAGAACCGAGGGGTTCTTCTACGGCATGCTCCCGGCCTGCCTGCCGGAACTCACGTCCTATACCGTGTACCGCTGGGAATGCGCCATCCGGGCCTCGGTGATCATGGGATTTGTGGGCGCCGGCGGGCTTGGCCAGCAAATGGAGCTTTCCATGCGCATGCTCGCCGGCGGCGAGGTTCTCAGCATGCTGCTGGTGTTCATGGGACTGGTATGGATCGCCGACCAGGTGAGCCTCGTCCTGCGGAAATGGACCGAGTGACATGCCGCCGCTGACTCGCCCCCTGCTCCTGTTGGCCGCCTGGCTGGCATTCTTCGCCGCCTGCGTGGCGACCTTGAGCGGTGACTGGGCCGGCCTGTTCTCCGCCGACTCGGCGCAGCGCATGGCCAGGTTCGCGGGAGATTTCTTCCCGCCCGCCCACGACCCGGAAACCCTGCGCAAAGTGGCCGTCGGCTCCTTGGAGACCCTGGCCATGTCCTGGCTCGGCACCCTGATCGCGGCGGTGGCAGGCCTGGGACTCGCGCTGCCCGCCGCGGGCCGCTGGGGAGGAATGGCAAAAGGGGCTGCGCGCTTATTCCTGAATGCGCTGCGCGCCATACCGGAACTGGTGTGGGCGGCGCTGGTGGTGGTGGCCGCGGGCCTGGGACCGTTTTCCGGAACCCTGGCCCTGGCCTTGCACACCTCGGGCGTCCTCGGCCGGCTGTTCGCCGAGGCCCTGGAGAACGTCTCTCCGGAGCCTTACGAGAGCCTGCGCCGCCACGGCGTCGGCCCGGCGGCCACGTTCTGGTACGCGACCTTCCCCCAGGTGCTGCCCCAGCTTGCGAGCTACGCGCTCTACCGTTGGGAGATCAACATCCGGGCCGCGGCCATCCTGGGCGTGGTGGGCGCCGGCGGGCTGGGACAGATGCTGCATTTCCATCTCAGCCTGTTCCAGCTCCACGAGGCGGCCAGCGTGCTGGTTGCCATGATCCTCCTGGTCACCCTGGTGGACCTGGCCAGCAACCGCGTCCGCCGCGCCCTCACCGGCTAGCCGCGGTCATCGGGGCCGGAAAGGAGGTGCCTTGGCCAACAGCGCCCGGGCCTCTTCCCGGTCCTTCGGCGAAACGCCTTGGAGGCGGGCCGAGCGCGGATCGAGATACATTGCGGCAGCAATCGCGGCCCGCCGGGACTCCGGATTGCGCGCATACCTGGCCTCGAAGGCGTAGGCCCAGGCAAAAGGCCATGCGATGCGCACCCGAGTCGCCATATCCGCGAGCAGCGCGCGGTAGCGTTCGTCCTGGGTCGCCCGATGGAGTTCCTCCGCGGCCTCCAGCACCTGGTACAAAGGCGGGATCGCGAAATTCCCCTGGGGCGGCGGATCGACGAAGGCGTACCAGAGCCCCTCGAGCGCTCGCTCGTGCCTCCCTTCCAGCCCGTCAACCATGGCCCGGGCCATCCAGAAGAAATTATCGCGCTCCACCTGCTCGGAAAACCGCTCCAGCAGCATCTTCGCCTCATCCATGCTGCCGCTGCGCGCCAGAGCATACGTCAGGTAAGGCAACGGGTACGCGAATGATTTCCGGCCGGGCGTGGATCTTGCGAGCGTCATGGCGTAGACCTTGGCCAGGGGCTCCACCGCGGCCCCATAATCGCCACGGCGGAACGAGTAATAGCCTTCCCCGAAAAGCTGCAGGCTGCGATCCGCCGTCGCCCCACCGAATCTGCGGATGATCGCCAAATCGCTTTCATCGGGATTCCGGTCCATGGTCAGCGCGGTCAGCGCCAGCGTAGCGCGAGTCCAGGCGTCAGTGTCGGGCCGTCGCGACCCCACGCGCCAGCGCTCGATGTAGGCTGCCGTCTGATCGCGGTCCGCGTTCGTCTTGCGCAGCCCCGCGTGTACCGCAAACAGCGACCGCCCATCCCGCGCAAGCTCCGACGCCTCCTGCAGAGCCGCCCAGCCTTTGCTGTCCTGACCCAGCAGGAAGGCATAGTAAGCGATATTCGCCCGGGCAATGTCGCTGGGATAACGCTGGTTCCGCAGCTCCTCCCACTCCATCGCCTTGCGGTAATCCCGCCCCATGTGCGCGATGTAACGGGCGGCCGCCATTTCCGCGCCTGCGCCGGTGCGACACGACATTGCGGTTTCCGCCAGAGCTCTCGCCAGCACCGGTTCCCCGTTCCAGTAAAGCAGCCAAGCGCCTTCCCGGGCATTGTTGGCCGACACCACGCGATCGACGCCTGGATCGCGGAAGCCGGCGAAGGACGTCAGCACCTTCTCGGCCTCGTAGGGCCTGCGGGCCCGCAGGAGCGCACTTGCCAGGCGAAAACTCGCTTCCCATTCGCCGGGCTCCCGCACAACCCGGTCCTTCAGGACGGCGATCTGCCGGTTGATGTCGCCCCACCGCTCGGCCATGGCGATGTCAAAACTCTCGCGTTCCGGATTCCCCCTGAAGCGATCCTCGTTCTCCGCCAGCAGGCGCCGGGCATCCTCCGACCGGCCGAGCTTGATCAGCATTTCATGGGCGCTTTCCAGGTACTCAAACCCGGTCTGGGTCAGGCGCAGCGCCCGGAGTTGCATCGCCGCCGCGCTCTCCCGGGCATTCGGACTGTCCGAGGCATTGCCCGCGGGCCTCCCCCACATTTCCGCCGCCCTCCAGTCACGCATCGGCTGGTCCGGGATCAGAGGATTTTCGCGCACGCGGGGCAGAATGTAGGCGATGCGCTCCGTGAGCGCGCTTTCGGTCTTCTCCGCCCGCGCAATTCCGGTGCCCAAGCGGGCGGATACCTGCCAGACGAAGTCTTTCATGGCCGCGGGCATGGAATCCCACAGCGCCCCGACGACGCGCGCGCTCTGGGTGACGGTGAGCGGGTGACTCCGCAGAGCGGGATCGACGCGCCCGATCTCCCGCAGCGCCTTCACCGGGAGCCCCTGCCGGCTTCCGCGCACCCCGAGTTCCTGCACCAGGGTGCTGCGATTCAGCACGAACAGTGCCTCGAAAAGGTCCCGCTCTTGCAGGCGGTCGTGGGCCGGCTGGCGCCACGCCGGTGCCCGGCTGCGCCACAATGGCGCATAGCTGCGCTCGATCATTCCCGAGACATAGGCCACATCGTCGGGGAAGAAGATATTCGCAACGATGGCAGCGATTCTGCCCGGGATTCCGGGTGGCCTGTGGCGAAGCAGGGCCCGCCACCAGGGCTCCTCCAGGCCCACGCCCCGTACCACCAGGGCGCCAGCGAGGCTATACACCTGGTCGCTGAACCACCATTCACCGCTGGAAAGCGCGTTGTACAGTAGGGACGCGTAGTCCGGGTGTTCGCGCAGCAATCGGGCGCGGCGGTCCTCGAAACCGCTGGTGTCCCCAAATCGCCCTCGAAGGCCTTCGACCTCAAGCTGCGAAATCAACCGGGCAATGGGAGAATCCACCGCATCCACGCGTTCCTTTGCCAACTTCAGGTCACCGCGCACGATGGCGTGGAGGACGCGCGCCTCGGATGACGTCAATCCCGCCAGCAACCGCTCGGCGTAGGGCCGCCGGTACAAGTGAAGGTTGGCCCGAGCCGCCAGCACCCGTGCCGCGGGATCGGATGGCGGCAGCTCGCGCAAGGCGACCAGAGAACGCGCCCACAGTGCTTCGGTCTCCGTATGCTCCGGCGGCAGCATGGCGGCCAGAAGCTGCAGGCGTTCGGCACGATCAACCGCCGCGCCGGTATCTTCCAGCAGGCCCTCGGGTATGTCGGGGAGCGTGCGCCTGGGGGAAGGAGGGCGCGGCGACGCGGCGAGGTCCGGCCGAATGGGGAGACCAAGCTGGTCCGGCCAGGCGTCCACCAATCCAAGGACCCCCTGCTCGGGGGAATTTTCGTCGTCAAAACCGATGCGCTCGACGCGCACCTGTCCCAGCTTCTGCCACGGCTGCTCGCCGCCCCCCCGCTCGTAGGCAGTAATCTCCAATCGGTAGGTGCGCCCGCCGTCCTGCAACGACGCCTCCCCCCGCACCAGCCACCGGGCGTCAAGCCGCTGTGCGAGATCATGGACCTCATCCGCGGCAAATTCGCGCCGATTCCGGCCCAGAGCGCGCCAGACCAGTTCGGTGTCTGCCACGCATCCTCCCGTCCGGTCCGCGACTTTCGCCGCTAGCGAGCGGGTGATGAGGTCGCGACCGGGGCGATCGAGAGACGCCCCCCTTGCCTCCACGGGCACCACCAGCACGTCGCAGCGGGCGCCTTCCAGTAACCCGGCGAAAAGCTCCCGGTCGCGCTCGTACCACGAGAAGTGAACGGGAAAGCCCGAGACGGTGTAGGCGTACAGTCCGAGGCCCAGTTCAGGAACCAGCAGCGGGGAGCCGACGATCATCAACACCAGCATGGCCCCTGCAGCGAGGGTTCTGATCTGCTTCGGATCCACCTCCATGCGGCGACGCCTACGGAGTATCGCCAGCGGCAGTGCAGCGGCGCTGGACAAGGCAACGAACAGGAACAGCGCACCCACCGCGACCATCGCAATTACGACCAGGTCCGCAAGCATTGTTTGCGCACCCGCGGTCAGGGCGAAGATCCATGCGGAGGCGTATACCGATGCCACCAGGAAGGCGAGTCCGGACAGGGCGGCGACCGCGGCAGCGGCTTTGGATCCAATCACGGGCGCCACATTGCGGCGGTAGTGTGCGAGCATCCCCAAACCCGCCAGCCCGCCGCCGATGCCATAAACGAGGAGCATGCGGCCAACCTCGGCCAGTAGGTCCGGGACCAGGCCCAACGCCAACAGCCATCCGGCGGCGCCGCCGATCGCGGCGGCCCCCAGGGACTTCCGATGTCCGGTGATCTTCTGCAGCAGGTTCACCGCAGCGCGCCTACCCGTGGAAGGACAACGATCGCCTCAATCGATAACCCGGGAAGATGCGGTGTGCGGCGGCGTCGAAAGGACCGGGCAGGACCAGGTCGTGGGGTCAAACGGGTGCCGGCGCCGCGAGCGTTGTGTTCGACGGTGTGGGTCATGGGCCGCCGCATGATACCTCATGAAATCCTGGGCACTTGGGACATAGTTCGCAAAAAGTGGAGATCACCGCAGCATGGGCAGCCGCGGATGCGGCAATCTGCTCCTCGATGGGCTCCAGCTGGGTGACGGCCATCCCTCGATCGACTGCCTCCATCCTGAGCAGGTTGTCCAGGATGATGCCCGGGGGTTCTCGGGGCTGCAGCAGCACCAGCAGCGCGGCCCAGGGCTTGAGATGGCGCCGCGCATCCCGGGGGATGCCGTGCTCGCCCAGCAACTCATCCAGCCGGGGATAGACGTCCTCCCCCGCCAGGCCCGGCAGCAGCGGCTCTCGAGACACCATGGACGCCCGGAATGCCCGAATCGAGTCCTCGTCGTTGAGCATCTCCAGGGCCAGCTTGCGGGAGCCGTCGAACGCACGCCGCACCGGTGCGGGCAGAGCGAGCACCCGCTCATCGTCGTAATGCAGGGTCCCGAACAGATAGCTGGGGGCGACACCGGGGTGGTCGACACGCCATAGCACTCCGCGATTGAAAGGCGCGGTTGCCGCAGCCGGGCGGAGTGCGCTCTCCGGAGCCGCGAGGGCGGTTCCCGTCCACGAACTCAGCGCCGCGACCGCCGCCAGCAGCCAGGCGCCCGGATGGAAACGGATCATGGGCAGAGGCTACACCATGATCCGCAAGGGCGAGGTATGGAGCCGGCCGCGCGCGCTATTCGCGGGCCGCCAGCTCGCACCCGACGTGGTGCATGCTCGCCCCCACCGGCTGATACACCCCGTAGCGCAGCAGGTACTCCCGCTGCACGGCGTAGGCCTCCCGTTCCAGGGCGATGACGTCCTCGCAGGAAGGCGGCAGGCCTCCGGCCTTCAGGTACTGCAGGTAATGCACCATCTTATGCACCACCACCGAGCTGGCGAGGAGGTTTTCATAGGGATCCAGCCGCTCGTCCAGGTAGATGGTGTCGCCCGGGGGAAACCAGCCCATTACCTTGCAGGGTCCGCCGTCGCAGGCCGCCGCCTGCAGGTAAACGGCACTTACCGGCTGGACTCGCGGCATGACGGCGGGTGACGAATAGCCGGACAGGGTCACGGCCCAGGACATCAGGATGGCGAACAGCTCTTCCATGGCAGCCTCCGTCCCGGAACTCGGGATGGCGCGGACCGGCACCGGAAGGTCCGCCACGATGTCCCGGATTAACGTGCCTCAACCTGGAGTTCGCAAGGGCCGTGCCATCAAAGCAAAGGCCTCTGGCGGGTGGCCCGGGAATTCAGCCACATCGCCAATTCATTGTTTTCTTGAAGATCCGAGATCACGGTGTAACCAGGAACAAAATGCTGCGTCGCACCATTCCGGGGCAAAAACCGAGTCCCGGGCGCCGCAATGAAGCCCTCCGGAATCAGTCAGGATCGGTGGCGGGCAGGCCCGGGACGGTCCAGCCGCGGACCAGGGCCACTAGGCGCAGGCCGGCGGTAAGGGCCACCACTGTGGCCACGGTGGCGACCGGCGGCGCGCCCGCGTAATGGAGCCCGATGAAGGCCCAGGCGCCGGCGAAGGAAAGCAGCGCATAGGGGCGGCGGTCCCGGAACACCGTGGGGATCTCGTTGCAGATCACGTCCCGCAGCACGCCGCCGAAAACCCCGGTCACCACCCCCATGAGGGCGGCAATGAAGAGGGGCATGCCGGCTTCCAGGGCCGGCCCCACGCCCGCCGCCGTGAACAGGCCCAGGCCCAGGGCATCAGGAATGCGGATCGCTTTCTCGGTGAGGGCATAGTGGCGCCGGCGCAAAAACGGGATCGCCAGCAGGCACAGGACGAAGGTCAGCATCACGTATTCGTGGTACTGGACCCAGAACAGGGGCCGGCGGTCGAGCAGGATGTCGCGCACGGTGCCGCCGCCGAAGGCGGTGATGAACGCCGAGGCGAACACGCCCACCACGTCCATGTCCTTGCGCGCGGCCTCCATGAGGCCCGACAGGGCCATGGCGCCGATGGCCACCACTTCCACCACCCGCAGCAGGGACTCGAAGGAGAGGGGCACGGGAGGGAAAGAACCGGAAGCCGCCGGCCGCCTCAGGCCGCCGGGGAAGGGGCGCTCGCCCTGGCGGGAAGCGCCACGCCCTTGCGCGCCATGGTCTCGCGCACCATTTCCAGCGCGCTCCTCCCGCAGGGAGGAAGGTCCACGTCCGTGGCTCCCAAGGGCGTCACGCGGCGGCCCCAGCGCACCAGGTGGGCGCACCAGGTGAGGCCGGCGCCGAAGGCCGGCATCAGCACCAGGGCGCCGGGCTTCACTCGACCCTCCTCCAGGGCATCCACCAGCGCCACGGGCACGGTGGCCGCGGACATGTTTCCGTAGCGCTGCACCGTGAGAAACACCCGCTCCATGGGCGTTCCCGCGCGCTTCGCCACCGCTTCAATGATGCGCAGGTTGGCCTGGTGGGGCACCACCAGATCCACATCGCCCGCCGTGTGGCCCGTGGCTTCCAATACCTCGGCACAGGCCTGGCCCATGCCCACCACCGCCCGCTTGAAAATCTCCTGGCCATCGAAATCCCACTCGGTGACGCCGAGGGTGATGCCGCGGTTGGCGTAAATGGCGCCCATGCCCCGCACCCGCAGGATGTGCCGCACGTCGGCGTAGCAGCCGAGCTTTTCCCCCAGCAGCCCTTCCGCCTCATCCGTTGCCTGCAACACCACGGCGGCGCAGCCGTCACCGAACAGCACGGCCACGTTGCGGTTGTTCCAGTCCATGAACGGGGACACCATTTCCGCGCCCACCACCAGGGCGTTCCTCACCACGCCGGTGCGGATCATGGCGGTGGCGGTGGTCAGGCTGTAAAGAAAGCTGGTGCACGCCGTGTTCACATCCATGGACGCCGCCCGCCGGGCGCCGAGTTTCAGCTGCAGCCCTGACGCCATGTTCGGCACCTGCTCGTCGTAGCTGCAGGAACCGAGCACGATCAATTCCAGGTCGGCGGCCTCGAGGCCGGCACACGCCAGCGCCCGGGCCGAGGCCACGTGGGCCAGGTCCGTGAGCGGCACGTGGGAGATGCGCCGCTCCCGGATCCCGGTGCGGGACGTGATCCACTCGTCGGTGGTGTCCAGAAAGGTGGAAAGGTCGCTGTTCGAGAGGACGGCAGGGGGCATGCACTTGCCCCAGCCGGTGATCGCGGCGTAGGTCATGGCGGTCTCTCGGGTAAGGTGGGCTCAGTCCCAACTTTACCCGAAGACGGGAGGCTCCGCTCCGCGGCAGGCAGCGGCGCCGCCTGCCTCAGTTCAGGGCGATGGAATGGCGGCTGGATTGGCCCAGGCGATACACCACCTGAGCGGAACCGTCGCAGGCTACGGGCGCCGGCACCACTGGACACGAACCGGCGCGGGTTCCATCCGGACGCAAGGTAACGTCATCGGCCGGAACGCAAATGCCGCCGCGCACCGGCCGGAACACCCACATCAGGTGCCCCCGGCGGGACGCGAGATTGAGAAGGTCCTCGGCGTCCGGCGCATCGGCCACGACCATTTGATGGCCCTGGACACCAAACGGAAACGCGCCGAATCCCTGGAGATACTCAAGGCCGTCCCGGGAGGCTGCGGGCCCCGGGGCGCGGGACGGCCGGCAGACGCGGGCAAGATCCCAGGCGCCCAGGCGCCAGGCCGCCTGCAGGGCGGCAAGCTCCACTTCCGCCAGCCTGCCCCATCTTTCATTCAGCTGCAGGGCGGAACTGGGCACGGCGGCATAGGCCACCGCCTCCACCACGTCCGAGTCCGAGATGCGCTCCCGCACCAGGCCCTGCCAGTGGAGGCTGAGGATCACCGGCGTGTCCGGGCAGGGCACGGCCGCCACCGTCACCGCCGCGACCGGCAGGCCCATTGCTTCCATCTGTTGCTCAATGTGGTCCAGGATTCTTAGCATTTATTGCACCAGGATCGTTTACTCCATCCAAAAGCAAGAGGGATGCCATGCCCGCTGGAAAATGGGCATGTTTCAGGAACAAGAACGAGGCGACGCGTTAACACGCCGAAAAACAGGAGAAAACGAGACCCGCCGCCTCCTTGCCAAACCGCAACGGATACGGATAACCTCCGCCCTGCCCGCCCAGTTTCTGTGCCGAAGTTGACGAAAAATCGGCGTGTGGCCGGCAGCTACTGACAAATTTTGTCCAAACGTGGCAGACGGCCAAGAACTGCTCACCCGCTCGCTGTCCGCGGTGTGGCATCCCTGCACCCAGATGAAGCTTCACGAATGGGTGCCCCTGGTGCCCATCGCGCGGGGCGAAGGCGCCTGGCTTTTCGATTTTGACGGCAACCGGTATCTGGATGCTGTCAGCTCCTGGTGGGTCAACCTGTTCGGCCACGCCAATCCCCGCATCAACCAAGCCGTCCGCGATCAGCTGGACCGGCTGGAGCACGTAATCCTGGCCGGATTCACCCACGAGCCGGTGGTGCAGCTGTCGGAGCGCCTGGCGCGGATCGCTCCCGGCGGGCTGGGCCACTGCTTCTACGCCTCGGACGGCTCTTCGGCGGTGGAGATCGCCCTCAAGATGAGCTTCCACTACTGGCGCAACTCCGGGAAGGCGCGCAAGACCGGGTTCGTTAGCCTCGCCAACGGCTACCACGGCGAAACCCTGGGGGCCCTGGCCGCGGGGGACGTGGCGCTCTTCAAGCGCACCTACGCGCCGCTGCTCATGGCCACCGTCCAGGTGCCGAGCCCCGACGCGCGCAATGCGGAACCCGGCGAATCCGCCGAGGCGTTCGCCCTGCGCAGCGCGGAGGCCCTGGCGCGGCACCTGGAGGCCCGCCACGACGACACGGCGGCGGTGGTGCTGGAACCGCTGGTGCAATGCGCCGGCGGCATGGCCATGCACCATCCGGCCTACCTGCGGCGGGCGCGGGAGCTGTGCGACCGGTTCCAGGTGCACCTCATCGCGGACGAGATCGCGGTGGGATTCGGCCGCACCGGGACCATGTTCGCCTGCGAGCAGGCGGGCATCGCCCCCGACTTTCTGTGCCTGTCCAAGGGGCTTACCGCGGGCTACCTGCCCCTGTCGCTGACCATGGCCACCAACGCCGTGTACCGCGCGTTCTGGGACGACGACGTGGCGCGGGGATTTCTCCATTCCCATTCCTACACCGGGAATCCCCTCGCCTGCCGCGCCGCTCTCGCCAGCCTCGACATCTTCGACCAGGACGCGGTGCTCCAAGCCAACCGGGAACGGGCCCGGGAGCTGAGCGACCTCGCACAGCCCCTGCGCGAGCACCCCCGCGTCAGGCACTTCCGCCACACCGGCATGATCTGGGCCTTTGATGTGGAAACCACGGACCCCCATTTTTCCCGCCGGTTCTTCCGCGAGGCCCTGAAGCACGAGCTGCTGCTGCGCCCCCTGGGCAACACCGTTTATTTCATGCCTCCCTATGTCATCGGGCGCGAGGAGATGGAGCGGCTGGTGTCGGGCACACTGAAGACCCTGGACGCGATGCCGGGGGAATCGTGAAGCGTCCCTTTACGGTGGTTTCCGGCGGGCAGACGGGGGTGGACCGGGGCGCCCTGGACGCCGCCCTGGAGCGCGGCGTCTCCTGCGGCGGCTGGTGTCCGCGGCGGCGCCAGGCGGAGGACGGGCGCATTCCGGAGCGCTACCCGCTGCGGGAACTGGACGGCGGCTACAGCGCGCGCACCCTGCGCAACGTGCTCGACAGCGACGGCACGCTGCTCATCTACTTCGCGCGCCTGGAAGGCGGCACCGAGCAGACCCTGGTCCATTGCCTTCAGCAGCGCAAGCCCTACCAGCTGGTGGACGCGTCCGTGGTCGCGCCGCGAGCAGCGGGCGAGCTGGTGGCGAGATTCGTGGAGGCGCACCGCATCCGGGTCCTCAACGTGGCCGGGCCCCGAGCCAGCAAGCAGCCCGGGGGCCGGGCATACGCGCGGGACACCCTGCTGCACGCGTTGGCGGCCATCACCGGCTGAGCCGCCCGGCCCGGGGCGCTGGCGCGGACCGGGCCCAGCGGTTAGGATGCGCCCTTTATCCAGACCACAAGGGGCCCGACCGTGTATCAACTCGACCGATTCGTGGCCATCATCCGCCCCCGGGAGGCATTCCTGGGGTGGGTGCGCGGCCTTCCGGACTTCGAGGACATGGATCTCTCGCTGGAGCAGGTTCGCGCCGACTCGACGGCACTCGTCATTCCCCAGTTCGAAGACGATGACGAGGCGGTGGCCTTCGTCTACCGCCTGTGGGAGGAAGTGTTCATGGCGGAACTGGACGCCTGGACCGAGGAGAAGGCGCTCTGGCCCCAAGGCCGGACCATCGAGATGTTCATGGAATGGTTCGAGGTGGAGATCCACACCAGCGTGGCGGAAATCGAGGAATCCGACGCCCGGGTCCACTGATGAAGCTGACGTTTCTGGGGGCGGCGGGAGAGGTCACCGGCTCCTGCTTCCTGGTGGAGACCTCCGCCGTCCGCTTTCTGGTGGACTGCGGGATGTTCCAGGGCGGCCGCGAGGCCGAGCGCAAGAACCGCGAGGCGTTCGGTTTCGACGTGCGGTCCCTGGATTTCGTGCTCCTCACCCACGCCCACATCGATCACTCGGGGCTGCTGCCGCGCCTCGCCGCCCTGGGTTTCAAGGGCCCGGTGCACACCACCCGCGCCACCGCCGATCTGCTGAGCGTGATGCTGCCCGACAGCGCCTACGTGCAGGAGAAGGAGGCGGAGTGGGACACGCGCCATCGCCGGCGCGAGGGCAGGGAACGGCGCGCCGAGCGCGCCCCCCTCTACACGGTGGCCCAGGCCCAAGCCTGTCTCAAGCTGCTGCGGGGCCATGACTACGGCGTCGAGATCCAGCCCCACTCTTCGGTGCGCTGCGTGTTTCGCAACGCCGGGCACATCCTGGGCTCGGCGATCGTCGAGGTGAGGCTGGGCGGCGGGGGGCGCGGCCGCAAGCTGGTGTTCTCGGGCGACCTGGGACAGCCGGGGCATCCCATCGTGCGGGATCCGGAGCCGGTGGCCGAAACTGATGTTCTCCTGGTGGAATCCACCTACGGCGACCGCCTCCACCGCAGCCTGCCGGAAACCCTGAAGGAACTGACGTTCGCGATCCGCGACACCCTGGAGCGCAAGCGGGGGAATATCATCGTGCCGGCATTCGCCCTCGGTCGCACCCAGGACCTGCTGTTCCTGCTGGCGGACCTGTACCGCAAGGGCGAGCTCCCGGACATGGACATCTACGTGGACTCGCCCATGGCCACCGCCGCCACCGAGATCACCCTGCGCCATGCGAACCTGTTCGACGAGGAAGCGGCCAGCGTCATGCAGTGGCTGCGGCAGGCCCAGGGGAAGCCCAGGGTCAGTTTCGTGCAGGACGTCGAGGACTCCATGGCGCTCAATGACATCCGCAGCGGCGCCATCATCATTTCCGCCAGCGGCATGTGCGAGGCGGGGCGCATCAAGCATCATCTGCGGCATAACCTGGGCCGGCCGGAATGCACCGTCCTCATCACCGGCTTCCAGGCCCGGGGCACCCTGGGGCGGCGCCTGGTGGACGGCGCGCGCCGGGTGCGCATCTTTGGCGAGGAGATCCCGGTGCGCGCCGATCTCTACACCATCGGCGGCCTGTCCGCCCACGCCGACCGGGCCGGGCTCATGGCCTGGCTCGGCCATTTCCGGGCCCCGCCACGGCAGACTTTCGTAGTCCACGGCGAGCCGGCCGCGGCGGCATCGTTCGCCGAATCCATCCGGAGCACGCTGAAGTGGGACGCGACGATCCCCCAGCCCCGCGCCTCGTTTATGATCTAGCCTGTATGGCGGCGATGGTTTTGCGCCTTTTTCTCTCGCGCTTCGCGCTCCCGGCAATCCTTGCCCTGACCGCCACGGTGGCGGCGGGGGCAGCCCTCCCGGAAGAGGTCGCGGCGGCCTTCCAGCGGGCCGGAGTCCCGCTGGAGGATGTCTCGGTCTTCCTTCAGGACGCGGACGCCCCGGGCCCCCTGCTTGCGTTCAATGCCGATGTCCCGATGAACCCGGCCTCCACCATGAAGCTGGTGACCACCTACGCGGCGCTGGAGTCCCTGGGTCCCGGCCACACCTGGAAGACCGAGGTCTATGCCGAGGGTCCCATCAAGGACGGGGTGCTCCGGGGCAACCTTCTGCTCAAGGGCTATGGCGATCCGCGCCTGGACCTGCAGAGCTTCTGGCTGCTGACCCGCCAGCTCCAGCTCGCCGGGTTGAAGGAGATCCGCGGCGACCTCGTTCTGGACGATTCCTACTTTGCCCCCGCCAACGGCGACCCCGGCGAATTCGACAACCAGCCCTACCGCGCCTACAACGTGGGGCCGGAGGCGCTCATGGTCCACTACCGGGTGGTGGAATTGCGGATCGCGCCCGATCCGGACAAACGGGCGGTGCGGGTGGTCGCCGATCCGGTGCCCGGCCCCTTCACGCTGGTGAACAAACTCAAGCTCACCCATGGGCCCTGCAATGACTGGCGCGGCGCGCTTCAGGCCGAGATCAGGGGAGCGCCTGAGCCCGCCAGCGTCCGGCTCACCGGCACGTTCTCCGCTGAATGCGACGAAAAGAGCTACCTGCTCAACCTGTTCGACAACAGCCGCTACATCCATGGCGTGTTCCGCGAGCTGTGGACTGAGCAGGGAGGCCGCTTTACGGGGGGCGTGCGACGCGGCGAATGGACGGGCGAGGCCAAGCCCCTGGTGACTTTCGAGTCGCCGCCCCTGGGCGACATCGTGCGCGACATCAACAAGCACAGCAACAACGTCATGGCGCGGCAGCTGCTTCTCACCATGGGCGCGGAACTGTCGAGCGTCCCAGGCACCGTCGAAGGCGGGCGGGTCGCCATCCGGCGCTGGCTGGCCGAAAAGGGCCTGGATTTCCCCGAGCTGGTCATCGAGAACGGTTCTGGACTGTCGCGGGTGGAACGCATCAGCGCGCGCCACATGGGGGAACTGCTGGTGGCGGCCTGGAACAGCCCGTACATGCCCGAGTTCATCGCCTCCCTGCCCATCCCGTCCGTGGACGGAACCATGAAAAAGCGGCTGAGCTGGAGCGACATCGCCGGCCGGGCCCACATCAAGACCGGGCTGCTGGAAGGGGTCAAGACCCTCGCCGGCTATCTCCTGGACCGGCGCGGCCACCGCATCGTGGTGGTGGCCTTCGTCAACAGCCCGCGGGCGGGGGCCAGCGAACGCGCCCTGGACGCTCTTCTCGACTGGGCCATCCAGGCCACCCCGTCCGCACCCGCCCGGGAGAGTGGCAGGCCGTGAGCCTCGCCTGCCGCGCCGGCAAGTTCGCCCTGGCCGCCGCACTGTTTGTGGCGTTCGTGGAATCCCTCAAGGTGGCGGTGGCCTGGTGGCGCGATGGCGAGCCACCGTCGGAATGGTGGGAATGGCTGGGGGTGGGTTCGCTCCCGCTCCTGCTGTTCATCTGGTGGCGGCACTACTCGATATTCGGCAAGAGGGAACCCCAGTGCCTGTTGCCCCGGGACGGCGCGCCGCCGCCGGGATCCCCCGGGACACCGCCCTCAGGCCGGTAGCGGCAGGGGCCGGCGGTCCTTGAGATTGAGCCAGCCGCGCAGGATCCGGTAGATCACCCAGATCCCGGCCCCGATCAGGGGAACCCACACCAGCACGATTCCAATGATGGTCAGGGCCAGAAGGAACGCCACTCCGATCCACAGCAGGCCGAACCAGAAGGTGCGAATCTGCCAGCGGAAATGGGAGTCGAGCCAGGTTCCGCGCACATCGTCCCGGCGCAGGTAGTTGAGGACCACGGCCACGATGGAAGGGATGCCGAACACGAAGGCGCCGATGATGGTGGCGGCGGAGGACACGCCGATGAGGATGCTCAGGGTATGCAGGCCGTAGATGATGTGCGCCAGGGTGACGAGGCTTTCGTCAGGGCCGGGCACCGGAAGGTTGCTCTGTTGCAT
>Ga0210334_10913546_pt1 | contig 26503 bp, 24 predicted proteins | sample S306metaT_FD_164440 | JGI IMG/M metagenome (GOLD analysis project Ga0210334, IMG submission 164440) | Metatranscriptome of estuarine sediment microbial communities from the Columbia River estuary, Oregon, United States - S.306 (Metagenome... | ecosystem: Environmental > Aquatic > Marine >... | reverse complement strand
GGCGCAGGAGCGCCGGCCGGCCGTCGGGCGCGGGCAGGTCGCGCACCGGTCGCGGGCCGGCCTCGAGGGTCTTCAGCAGGGCGGTCGTGTCCGAGTCGGAGTCAGCGTGCGCGAGGGCGACCGGTGTCCGCTCGGCGACCAGCTGGAGCCGCCCCAGCAAGCCTGGCGGCAGGGCGGCCCGGATCGTCAGGGCGGGTGGCGCGAGGTAATGCTCGCTGACCCAGCGCGCCAGGGCGAGCGCGAGCGGGGGCAGCAGGGGGCCGTCCGACCGGACGCGCTCGCGGACCGGCCGCGTCTGCACACCGGGCGGCGGCGGGGCGTCGCCGAGCACGATCGCCAGGGCCTGCCGATGTGCGAACTCGACGAGCACGGCCTCGCCGGCCTCCACGTCGGCCAGCGCCGGCGGCAGGTGGTAGGTGTACGGGCGAGCGCCGGCAGGGCCCGGGGCGTCGATGGCGACCGCGACAGTCCGGGGCGCATCCAGCTGCATGATTCAGATGCGGATGCGGCGGTCCGGTCGGGCGGCCTTCTCGGCGGTGATGATCTCGGCGATCCGCGCCGCGACCCGGTCGACCTGGCCGGTCTCGTTGACCACGACGTGGTCGTAGTCGCCGGCGCGGGCCAGCTCGATGGCCGCGTTCCGCTGGCGCACCTCGAGCTCGTCGGCCGTCTCGGTCGCGCGGGCCCGAAGCCGCCCGAACAGCGCCTCCAGCGACGGCGGCACGAGGAACACCAAGAGTGCCTCGGGCACGTGCTCCTTGATCTTCTGGGCGCCCTGGACGTCGATCTTGAGGATCACATCGCGGCCGGCCGCCAGCGCCGTCCGCACATCCTCGCGGGGGGTTCCGTACCAGTGCCCATGGACCTCGGCCCATTCGAGCAGCTCGCCTCGGTCGCGCAGGTCGGCGAAGGCCGCCTTGCTGAGGAACCGGTAGCTCACGCCCTCTACCTCGCCAGGCCGCCGACGTCGGGTCGTGCAGGTCACGACGTAGTGGTACGCGCGGCCGTGCGGTCGCTTCCGGAGAGCTGCGATGATCGTGTCCTTGCCGACCCCCGACGGGCCCGAGATGATCGCCAGGATGGCGCCCGGCGCGCCCAGCACGCGACGACTGCTCATGCCCGCCCCGCCGGTCGGCCCGGATGGCCGCTCGCCGCGTTCCGCAGACCCTCGAGCACCGACTCCAGCTCGGGCGGCGGGGGGGCCTCCACCCGGATGAGACGCCCGTTCGAAGGCGAGGTCAGCTCCAGGCGCCAGGCATGGAGGAAGAGTCGACCAAGTCCCTCGGGGCCGCGTCTCGACGTGCCGGTGCCGTAAACGGGGTCGCCGGCCACCGGATGACCGATGGCGTCCAGGTGGACGCGGATCTGGTGAGTGCGTCCCGTCACCAGGTCGAGCTCCAGCAGGGTCCAGTCGGGAAAGCGCTCGCGGACTCGGTAGCCGGTCGTGGCCGGCCGTCCGTCGGCGGTCACGGCATAGCGCTGGCGATCGCGGGGGTCGCGCCCGATCGGCGCCTCGATCCGCCCGAGGGCCGCGGCGACGCTGCCCTGCACCAGGGCGAGGTACGTCTTCTTCACCCGTCGTGCCTTGAGCTGGGCCATCAGGCTGGCCTGGGCGGCATCATGGCGGGCGACCATGAGCAAGCCGCTCGTGTCCCGGTCGAGGCGATGGACGATGCCGGGCCGTTGCACTCCGGCGATGCCACCGAAATCGTCGCCTCGGGCGAGCAGGCCGTTGACCAGGGTCCCCTGCCAGTGCCCCGGCGCCGGATGGACGACGAGTCCGGCAGGCTTGTCGACGACCAGCAGGTCGTCATCCTCGTAGGCGATCTTCACCGCGATCGTCGGGTCCGGGGTCAGGTGGTGGGCCGGCTCCACCGGGGGGATGTCGAGCTCCACCGAGGCGCCGGCTGAAAGCACCGTGTTGGCCTTCACCGGCGTCCCGTCCTGGACGAGCCGCCCATCGGCGATAAGGCGCTGGACGAAGCTCCGCGACAGGCCGGTCATGTCGGCCACGAAGCGATCGGCACGCTGCCTCGACGACCCGTTGGGCACGGTCAGCACTCGGCGCTCGCCACTCGGCGTCGACGCCTCAGCCATCGGCCGGCCGCTCCTCCACCGCGGGCGGGTCGACCGACGGCCGCGGCACGCCAATGCGATCGATCGCCTCGCCCACCGCGGGGAACAAGGCGAGCACGATGAGCGCGACGATGGCGGTCGTGATCGCCGCGTCCGCCACGTTGTACGTGTAGAAGCGGATGTCGCCGACGCCCATGTCCACGAAGTCGATGACGAAGCCGTCGCGGATGCGATCGACGAGGTTGCCGACGGCGCCGCCGAGCAGCAGGCCGAGAGCGATCGACGTGGAGCGCGACGGCGACGACCAACGGTGGAACGCGACGATGAGCCCGACGACCACGATCGAAACGCCGGCGAAGAGCAGGGCGTTGCCCTTGAACAGCCCGAACAGGCCGCCGTCGTTCTCCGAGTAGATGAGCCGCAGGTAGCTGCCGATGAGCCCGACGGTCTCACCCGGCGACACATTGGCCACGATCCACGCCTTGCTCAGCTGGTCGAGCACGACGACAGTCGCGGCGAGCCCGAAGAAGAGCAGCCAGTGCGGACGTGCCAGGGCCCGGTGCATCGTCATCGGATCGGCTCCGTGCCCGAGGAGCGCAGGCCGATCGCGACCAGGCCGCCACCCAGCTCGACCGTCGCCCGGGCGACATCGGTCGGCGGCACGCCCCGCACGATCCGCTCGACCAGCGTCTCGGCCGCGATCATCGAGAGATGCGGCTCGAGTCCTGTGGGGACGGGATCCACCCAGAGCTCGATGCGGTCGCTCAGCTCCAGCTCGGCCTCGCGCCGCAGGTCCTGGATGGCCCGCTGGATCTCGCGCGCGTCGCCCTCGGCCCGCAACTCGGGGGTCAGTTCGGTGTCGATCACGACGACGAGACCCTCGTCGTGGGCGACCGCCGTGCCGGGTCGCGGCGTGGCCAGGATCTCGACCTCGTTCGGGGCCAGCACGATGCCCGCCAGCTCGACCGAGCCGTCGGGCCGGATGGCGAAGCGGCCGTCGCGGGCCGCCGCCATCACTGCCGGGATCGCCGGACCGAGCTTGCTCCCGATCTTCGGCAGAAGCGGCTTGACCCGCCGGTCGACCAGGTCGGATTCATCGCCGATCAGCTCGATCGCCTTGACGTTCAGCTCCTCGGCCAGGAGGTCGAGGAGGGCATCGAGCTCGTGGAGGTCGCCGCCCGGCAGGGCGAGCCAGAGCCGGGCGAGCGGCTGACGGACCTTGAGACCCGTGGCGCCGCGGAGGGTCCGGGCGAGATCCACCGCGTGGCGGGCGATGCCCATGGCGTGCTCCAGGCGCTCATCGCGGAACGTCGCGAGGGAGGCCGTCGGCCAGCGTGTCAGGTGGATGCTGTCCGGCATGTCGTCATCGACGGCGACCACAAGGTTCTGGTAGATGCTCTCGGCCAGGAACGGCAGTGTCGGCGCCACCACGGCCGCCGCCACGACCAGGGACCGGTGGAGGGTCGCGAAGGCAGCCGCTCGATCCGCTGGGTCGTCGTTGCGCGAGAAGCGCCGGCGAGTACGGCGCAGGTACCAGGTCGAGAGATCGTCGATATAGGTCGAGATGGCCTCACCGGCGCGCAGCGCGTCGAAGTCGGCCAGGCGATCCTCGACGGCGGCGGCCGTCGCGGCGGCCCGCGACAGGATCCAGCGGTCGATCGCCGGTCGCTCGCCGACTGCCGGCGACGGTGTCACGGGTGTCCAGCCGGCGAGGCGAGCGTAGGTAACGAAGAAGGCGTATACGTTCCAGAGCACGAGAAGCTCGCGTCGCGCGTCGTCGGCCGCATGCCAGCCGAAGCGGATGTTCTCCTCGGGTCGGGCGGTCATGAACATCCAGCGCATGACGTCGACGCCCATCCGCTCGGCCGCCTCGTCGAACTCGATGGCGTTGCCCCAGCTCTTGTGCATCTGTCGTCCGTCCTCGCCGAACACGAGGGCATAGCCGAAGATCGTCTTGAATGGTGGCTCCCGGCGCAGCACGGTGCCCATCGCCAGCATCGAGTAGAACCAGTTGCGGAACTGGCCGGGGAAGCTCTCGGTGATGAAGTCGGCCGGGTACCAGCGCGCCCAGTACTCGGGATCCTCGCGGAAGTGGATCGTCGAGAACGGGACGATCCCGGCGTCCAGCCACGGGTTGCCGACATCCTTGTTGCGATCCACCGGTTGCCCGCATCCACGGCAGGCGATCCGGACGGCGTCGACATGCGGTCGATGCGGCGTGTGGCCCTCGAACGCCTCCCAGCCCTCGACCGCGCGAGCGCGGAGCTCCTCTCGTCCGCCGACGACCTCGATCGTCCCGCATGCCCGGCAGTCGTAGATCGGCAGCGCGAGGCCCCAGTAGCGCTTCTTGCTGATCATCCAGTCGTGCATGTTCAGGAGCCAGTCGAGCTCCCGCTCGTAGCCGAACCCGGGGATCCAGCGGATGCCGTCGACGACCTCCATGATCTGGTAGCGGAGGCTTGCCTCGACCTGCTCCTTCGACAGGGCCTCGCGGGGCTGGTCGTAGACAGGGCCCATGCTGATGTACCACTCGTCGACCAGGCGGAACACGAGCGGCGTGCCGCAGCGCCAGCAGTGCGGGTAGCGGTGCTGGTATGGCTCCAGTCGATGGAAGCGGTGCTCGTGCCTGAGGCGCTCGATGATCGGCTCGGCGACGTCACGGACGTCGCGGCCGCTCAAGCTGCCGAAGCCCTCGAGGTACAGCCCTCCCTCGTCGAGGGGGGCGATGATGGGCAGCCCGAGCGCCTTGCCCAGCGCGAAGTCCTCGGCGCCGCAGCCGGGGGCGATGTGCACGATGCCGGTGCCCTCCTCCTCGCCGACCTCGTCCCATGTGACGACTCGATGCTCGTAGCGTGCGCCGTCGGGGCCGCCGGTGGCGAACGAGTGGCGGACCGCCGGCAGGTCGTCGAAGGGGCCCTCGTAGCGCCAGCCGACGAGATCCGTCCCGGGCCGCTCTTCGAGCACCTCGAACGCGCCCTCCAGCGCGACCTTCAGCGTGCCCTTCGCGAGCCAGTAGGCCGCATCGCCCTGGCGGACCTTCACGTACCGCAGATCGGGCCCGACCGCAGCGGCGACGTTCGCCGTCAGCGTCCACGGTGTCGTGGTCCAGACGAGCAGCGCCTCCCCGGGCCGATCGAGGAGCGGAAAGCGCACCGTCAACCCTGGATCCTCGCGGTCCTGGTAGCCCTCGTTCATCTCCATCTGGGAGATCCCGGTACCGCACCGCGCGCACCAGGGCATCGTGTCGTGGCCCTTGTACAGCCAGCCTCGCTTGTGGCACTCGGCGAGGAAACCCCAGATGAGGTCGTTGTTCTCATTGCTGAAGGTGAAATAGCTGCCGCCGACATCGGGCATCCCGAGGCGGCCGACGAGCATCTCGACGGTATCGGTCACCGGGCCATCGGGTCCCTCGATCGTCGCGGGCTGGGTAGGGTCCGCAGCGAGCAGATCGCGCAGGTGACGCAACTGGTCGGGGTCGTTCCAGTCCATCCACATGCCGAGCCGGACGGACTGCTCGGTCTGGCGCGCCGCGAAGGTCAGCACGCGCTGCTTGCACAGCGACACGAACTCGGCGATCCCGTGCTCCTCGATGTCGCGCTTGCTGGTGAATCCCAGGTCCCGCTCGACATTCACCTCGACCCAGAGGCCCTGGCAGTCGAAGCCGTTCTGCCATCGTTGATCGTGGCCGAGCATCGCGTGGAACCGCTGGAACAGGTCCTTGTACGTCCGGCCCCAGGCGTGGTGGACGCCCATCGGGTTGTTGGCGGTGATCGGCCCGTCAAGGAAGCTCCAGCGTGGCCCGCCGGCGTTCTGGGCACGCAGCCGCGAGAATGTCTGTCGCTTGCGCCAGAGCTCCAGGATCTCGTGCTCCCCGGCGACGAGATCGGGCTTCGGGCTGACGGGTCGGAACATCGGTCCTCGAACGGGAAGGGCTGACGGGCCAGGGTGCCTTCGTCACACGACGCCCGGCGGCAGCGTCGAACAGCCTCGGACACGCCGAACGGAGGTCGCGACTATCCTACCCGCGATGCAGACACCACAGGAGCCACGACCGCGCGCCAAGTCGCCGTTCGTCGCCGCCTTCCTGTCGCTGCTCTTCCCGGGCCTCGGTCACGCCTACGTCGGCGCCTCTGCGCGTGCCCTCGCCTGGGCGACGCCGCCGATCCTGCTGCTCGCCCTGGTGGGTGGTGTGGCGCTGCGAGCGGGCCGCCTGGAGCTCCTCGGCTTCATCGTCCAGCCGTGGGTCCTGACGTCGGTCTTCGTGCTCAACCTGCTCGTCCTGGGGTACCGCCTGCTCGCCATCGTCGACGCCTGGCGGATCGCCAACTACGCCAACGCCTGGGCAGCCAGCGGCGGCGGTCGGCTGGGCCAGCCGAGGATCCGCCTGCAGCCGGTCTCGGTCGCCGGGCTCCTGGCGGTCTGCCTGGTCATGGCCGGCGCGCACATCGCGGTGGCGCGCTACGACATGCAGGCGATCCGTTTCGTGGACTGCGTCTTCGACGACACCGGCACGGCCACCTGCGACGAGGCCGCCGCCGGGACCAGCCCGAGCCCAGGCACGACCGACGAGCCCCTCTCGTCCGAGGACGCCTCGCCGTCGCCGTCGCCCCTGCCCTCCCCGGTCGGGACCGCCCTGCCCTCGCAGACGCCCTTGCCGCCATGGGACGGGAAGGAGCGCCTGAACGTGCTGCTCATCGGCTCCGACGAGCGTCCGGGCGAAGCCGGCAAGCGGACCGACACGCTGATCGTGGCCTCGGTCGATCCCGCCACCAAGCGCGTCGCCATGTTCACCCTGCCACGCGACACCGTCGATGTGCCGATCCCGGCCGGCCCCGCCCGATCGCTCTTCGGGCGGGTCTTCGCCGGCAAGGTCAACGGCTGGTACTCGGCCATCAAGGATCGACCCGACCTCTACCCCGGCACTGACAAGACCCGCGGCTACAACGGCCTGAAGGCCATTCTCGGTGAGCTGTACGGCCTCGACATCCGCTGGTTCGTCGAGGTCAACTTCGATGGCTTCAAGAAGGTGGTCGACACGCTCGGGGGCGTGACCATCAACGTCCAGATGCCCGTCAGCGACGACTATTACCCGGGCGACGACGGTCGACTCCGGCGGATCTACATCCCGGCCGGGATCCAGCACATGACCGGCGAGCAGGCGCTGATCTACGCCCGGTCGCGTCACAGCTCCAGCGACTTCGACCGGGGAGCCCGGCAGCAGCGCATCCTCGTGTCGCTACGTGAGCAGACCGATGTCGCCTCCGTCCTGCCGCGCATCGACAGCCTCATTACGGCGCTCCAGTCGGCCATCCGGACCGACATCCCCGTCAGCGAGCTGCCCAAGCTGCTCGCTCTTGCCGACGGCGTCGACATCACGAACATCCGCAGCTACGTCTTCGCACCGTCGTTCTGGGCCGAGGAACGGCGCTCGGGAGACCCGCGCGGGTACGTGATCGTGCCGCGGGTCGAGCGGATCCGCCAGGCCGTCAAGCAGGCATTCACCACAGATCCTGCCGAGGAGGCGCGACGCGAGTCGATCGCCGAGGAGGGCGCGCGTGTGTGGGTCCTCAACGGCTCCGGCGTAGACGGCCAGGCCACCACGGTCGCCAACTACCTCGAGTTCCAGGGCTTCAGCGTATCGACGCCGAATCAACGGCCCGAGGGCGCCGCGCCCAAGGCGACGCGGATCGTCGCCTACAACGGCGCCGAGACATCCTTCCCGACGTCGATCGCGTACCTCGAGACGCTCTACGAGGTCAAGGTCACGACCGCGGCGGATCCGGCGGTCAGGGCCGACATCATCATCACGACCTCGGCGAACACCCCGACGCCCGCGCCGCCGCCGGCACCCTGACCGGACCTTCGCCAGGCCCGACGGTCACCGCGCTGACCCGACGTCGTCGCCTCCTCGGCGATCGAGGTCGCCTGTAGACGCGCTCAGACGATCTGCGTCAGCCAGTGGCGGTACCGTTCATCGCGACCCCGCACCGCGTCGAAGTAGCGGGCCCGGATGGAGCTCGCGATCGGCCCCACTTCGCCGGAGCCCACCTGGCGATGGTCCACTTCGATGACCGGGCTCACCTGCACGCCCGTGCCGCACAGGAACACCTCGTCTGCGACGTAGAGCTCGGATCGGTCGATCGAGCGGACCTCGGTCGGCAGCCCGGCGTCGGCGGCCAGCTCCAGCATGGCTCGGCGAGTGATCCCCTCGAGGATCTCGTCGCTGACCGGCGGGGTGATCACGACGCCCTCGCGGACGACGAACAGGTTGGCTGCCGATGCTTCCGAGGCGTGGCCGTCGGGCGTCAGGACGAGAGCTTCATCGAAGCCGTTGAGCTCCGCCTCCGTCTTCTGGAAGGCCATGTTCACGTAGCCGCCGACGATCTTGCCGCGGGCCGGCAGCGCATCGTCGGCGTTGCGGCGCCAGGACGACGTCATCAGCCGAACGCCATGCTCGACGTCGATGTAGTTCCCGAAGGGCACGGCGATCACGTACAGCTGGTGGTCGAGGTGGTGGAGCCGAACGCCGATCGCCCGGGTGCTCTTGTAGACCGAGGGGCGGATGTAGACGTCCTCCCGGAAGCCATTGCGGCGCACCGTCTCCATGGCGACGCCGACCAGCTCATCGACCGACGGCACGGGCTCCATCATCAGGATCCGGCACGATCGACGGATACGCTCCATGTGCTCACGCAGGAACAGGCCGTAGAGGGCCCCCTCCTCCTCGTTCCAGTAGGCGCGGATCCCCTCGAACACGGCCGTCCCGTACATGAAGGCGTGGGTCATGATGCTGACCTTGGCATCCCGCATCGGGACGTAGTCGCCCTCGAAGTAGCAGGTCAGGCTGTCCAGATCCGGCGCCACGGGAGCCGCGGTCGGGACGGGGGCCGCGTTCGGCTCCGCAGCGGGCTTCTCGGTCAGCATCGGGCAGCGCTCCTGGCTGGACGAACCGGCGGACCGCAGCCTCGCGGACCCGGGCGTCGATCCTCAGGATAGCAGCGCGGCCGAGCCCTCCCGAAGGGTCATCGGTCACCGCGAGGGCCCCCTTCCGGTGAGCCTAGTAGACGCCGGTCAACTGGCCGATGACCAGGCCGAGATAGACGAGGTAGAACACCCCGCCCACGAGCAGTCGACGCCCGCGCAGCTCGCCCGTGCGGGCCATCGGCACGAACACCGCCGCGGTCGCCAGGAAGGCGATGCCAGCCGAGGCGAAGGCCAGGAGCGAGGACGCCGAGACGGCCCAGGCGCTCCCGGCGAACAGCAGCGCGACGACCGTCGGGATGGTGCTCTGGAAGACCATCGCTCCGGTGATGTTGCCCATCGCCAGCGTGTCCTTGCCCTGGCGCACCCAGATGACGCTGTTGAACTTCTCCGGGAGCTCCGTCGCGATGGGCGCGATGACGAGGGCCAGGAGCGCTTCGTCGGCGCCCAGCGAGATGGCCAGGCTCCCGACCGCATCGACGAAGAGGTAGGCGCCGCCGACGATGCAGCCGAGGGCCACCAGCACCTGGACGTTGACGACCCGGAGTCTTGGCGCCAGCGGGTCGTCGCGGTGGGCCCTTCGGTCGAGCCGTCGGAAGCGCAAGGGAGCCAGGTCCTCCGCGTCGACGGCGGGGTCGGCCTCGAAGTGACCCTTGACATACCAGGCGTACATGCCGAGCAGCCCGAAGGCCACCCCGACCCTGACGGCACCGAGCTCAGGTGGCAGGAACGCAGTGCCGACGGCGAGCGCATAGGCAAGGGCGAAGTAGCGGACGTCGTGGGCCAGGACATCCGTGTCGACGAGCATCCGATCGCCATCGACCCGTCGGCCGCGCACGGTCAGCACCGCCACGCCGGTCACGAACATGGCGAGGGTGGACAGCATGAAGGGCGCACCCAGGATGGCGCCGACCCCGATCTCGTCGGACGCGTCACCGGTCGCGAACAGGATGGCGATGATCGGGATCATCGTCTCGGGCAGGGCGGTGCCGACTGCCGCCAGGACCGAGCCGACGGCGCCTTCGGCCAGCTGAAGCTTGCGCCCGAACCATTCGATGCCGTTGGTGAACAGCTCGGCACCGGCGAGGATGACCAGGAAGGCGACAGCCAGGAAGCCGAGCTCGCCGATCAGCTCCACCTAGTCGAGCCCCGCCCCGAGGACGACCGCCGTGCCGATCACGACCAGGATCGCCGCCGAGATCGCCGCCATCGTGTGCTGGCCACTCCTGGCGTAGCCAAAGAGTGCGGCCGCCACCCGAGCGGGCGGCGTGGCGATGACCACGAGCAGCCCCGCCCACAGGAACCCGATCGGACGAAGGGCCAGCAGTTCGCCGGGGATCGCGCCCAGGTCGAACGGCGGCCACGCGGGCTCGAGCGGCGAGATACCGACTGCCAGCATCCCCAGCACCCCGATGGCCAGGAGGGCTACCCCGAGATAGGTGCCCCAGGTGAGCAGCCTGGCGATCGTGTGTTCGAGGCCCATCGTCAGATGCCCAGCGCCCGGCGGGCCATCAGGAGAGCCGTGTAGAGGAGCACGACCACGAACAGCAGGCGCAGCAATCGAGTGTCGACCCGGTGAGCGACCCGAGACCCGACCGATGCGCCCAGGAACACTCCGACGGCCGTCGGGCCGGCCACGTACGGGTCGATCCCGCCGTTGAGCAGGTAGACGATCGCGCCTGCCGACGCGGTCACACCGATCATCAGGTTGCTCGTCGCCGTCGCGACCCGCAGTGGCACACCCATGCCGAGATGCATGATCGGTACCTTGACGAGCCCACCGCCGACGCCGAGGAGCGCCGAGGTGATCCCGGCGAAGACGCTCCCGACAGACGCTGCCGGGAGGTGCCGAACGCCATAGCCGGGCCCGCCGAGGCTGTCGGTGAAGGTCGGTGGCGGGCCGGCGGGGTCGACCGGTGCGTCGTCGGTCGCGGGCTCTGGGCGACGACCGCCCCGCGCCATCGACAGAGCCGTGTAGACGAGAAGGAGCGCGAACAGCCCGGCGATCACCGACTCGTCGAGGAGGAAGGCGACGAGCCCGCCGAGCAGGGCTCCGAAGGCGGTGAACAACTCGAGCGTCATGCCGAGCCGCAGATTGGCGACATGGCGTTCGAGGTAGACGCCGGCTGACGCTCCGCTCGTCATGATCACCGAGACGAGGCTGACGCCGACCGCCTCACGAAGCGGCAGATCGAACCACAGGGTCAGCAGCGGGACGATCAGGATCCCGCCGCCGAGGCCGAGCAGCGACCCGAAGGTGCCGGCCGCCAGGCCTCCGGCGGCCAGCCCGAGCACGGCCGCCACTCAGGGACCTCGGCGCTGGGCGGCCGAGATCAGGGCCGGAGGTGCTGGGGGGCGTAGGGCAGCAGCGCCACGTGGCGAGCGCGCTTCAGCGCCACGGCCAGCTCGCGCTGGTGCCCGGCACAGGTGCCCGTCTTGCGCCGCGGCTCGATCTTGGCGCGCTCCGAGAGGTAGCGCCGCAGCCGATTGACCTCCTTGTAGTCGATCTGGACGGTCTTGTCGGCGCAGAAGGCGCACACCTTGCGGCGGCGGCGATCGCGGTAGTAGTCGTCACGCTTCTTGGATCTGCCAGGCGGCATCGGTTCGGTTCCTCGTGTCGGGCCGGGCCCGCGGGCCCCGGCCATCTGGCCAGGTACTAGAAGGGCAGGTCGTCGAGATCACTCTCTTCGGCGCGGTTACCGGGTGCAGCGGTCGGGCGAGGCGCGGTCGCGGGCTCGGCCAGACTCCCATCTTCATCTCGCGGCCGCTTCTCGAGGTTGATGACCTGGTCGGCGGTCACGTCGAGCGAGACGCGCTTCTGGCCGTCCTGCGTCTCGTACTCGCGGGACTTGAAGCGCCCCTCGACGAACACGCGGTTGCCCTTGCGCAGCTGTTCCGCGGCGCGCTCGGCGCGGTCGCCCCAGACGCTGACCCGGAACCAGTCGGTCTCCTCGGTCCACTCACCGGTCTGCTGGTTCTTGGTGCTCTGATTGACCGCAACCGTGAACTGCGTCACGGGGCGACCGCTAGGTGTGTAGCGCATCTCCGGGTCACGGCCCAGATTGCCGATGAACATCAACTTGCAGAGCGACATGTCAGGTGCCTCCCCAGGTCATTCGATAGCGGCTGGAGCGGCCTCGCTCTCGGACTCGTCGATGGTCTCAGCCCCATCTTCGAGCTCCTCATCGTCCGCCGGCAGGGCCGTGTCCTCCTCCGCATCCGTCTCGTCGGCATCGTCGCGCCGCGCGGGTCGCACCGGGCGCTCGACCCGGACGACGAGGTGGCGGAGGATCTCCTCCGTGATGAGCAGGCTGCGCTCGAGCTCGAGGATGGCCTCGGACGGGGCCTCGAACAAGATGATGTGGTACGACCCCTCGCGGTAGCGGTCGATCGGGTAGGCAAGACGCCGGCGGCCCCATGGGGCGACCTTGACGATCTGGCCGCCGGAGCCGGTGACCTGTCGGGTGGTGCGGTCGATGACCGCCTGGCTGCGGTCGTCCGGCGCGTCGGGCCGGAGGACCAGCATCAACTCGTATCGGCGCATGCGGGTGCGTCTCTCCTTCGATGGGGATGCCCCGCTTGACGAACGATCCGTCGCGGAGCCGAAAGAACGGCCCGAAGTCTAGCACGGACCGAACGGGCGGCCGGTGCGGCGCGGCCGATGTATCCTCACGCCGTCCGCCCATGCCCGCCGCCTCGGGGTCCGCCCTCGTGCCGTCCAGCTCGATTCTCCTCGTCAGCGCCGATGCCGCCGAGGCGCAGTCCACCGCCGCCGTGCTCTCCGCGGCCGGCTATACCGTGACCGTCCAGGCCGATCCCGATGAAGCGTTCCGCACGGCTTCGGACCATCAGGTCGTGGTCCTCGACAAGATCGCGGGCGCGCGGTCGGCGGCGGACCTATGCCGCGAGATCCGAAGCACTCCCGCGCTCGCCTCCATCCCCGTCCTTTGTATCGCCCGCTCCGAGGACGTCGAGGAGCGGATCGGCTTCCTCGAGGCCGGGGCCGACGACGTCGTCGCCGGGGTCTTCGATCCACGCGAGCTGGAAGCGCGGGTCGAGGCGCTGATCCTTCGCTTCCAGCGATCCCGCGACCTCGCCCCGGTGGCCACCGCGATCGGGGCCACGGGCAGTGACCGACGCCGCCTCGTCGTCGTGTTCTCGCCCAAGGGCGGCGTCGGTGTCACGACCATCGCGACGAATCTCGGCATGGCCGCCGCGGTTCGCAAGCCGGACAGCACGGTGATCGTCGACCTCGCGCTCCAGTTCGGTCAGGTGGCCACTCATCTGGACCTGCCACCTGGTCAGACCCTTGCCGACGTGGTCCGCGATGAGCAGGCCATGGAGGAGCCGGAGCTTCTCCGGACGTACACCTCGCGCCACGACGCCGGTCTCCACGTGCTGCCTGCACCAGGCACCCCGGAGCTGGCGGCGATGGTCACCGGCAGCCACGTCGAACGGATCCTGCGAACGCTGCCCGGCACGTTCGAGACGATCGTCGTCGACGCCGGCTCGACCATCGACGAGCGCACGCTGACGGCCTTCGATCTGGCCGAGCTGGTCGTGTTCCCGATCTGTCCCGAGATCGCCGCCCTCAAGGCGCTCCACTCTCTGCTCGACTACCTGAACGAGAGCGGGTCCGTCTCGGCCAAGGCGATGTACGTGCTGAACGATACGTTCGCCAAGGAGATCCTCAAGCCGCGGGACGTCGAGGGTTCGCTCGGAACGCGGCTCACGGTCCAGCTCCCGTATGACCCGTTCCTCTATCTCAAGGCCGTCAACGAGGGCGTGCCGGTGATCGGCGGCGCACCCCGGTCTGCCCAGGCCGAGGCCTTCACGAAGCTGGCCACCGAGGTGTTCGGCAGCGACAGCCCCTCGGCGACCGGCGACCCACCCGCGCACGAAGAACGCCGCGGCGGCCTCTTCAGCGGGTTCCGCCGGCGCTGACAGGGAGGCAAGAGCCGCCGCGACAGAGCCCACGGCGGAGCCGGGCCGCGCCGGATTCGTGCCGAGGGTGAGATTCGAACTCACACGCCCTTGCGGGCAGCCGAGTTTAAGTCGGCCGCGTCTGCCATTCCGCCACCTCGGCGCAGTCGGCTCCGCCGGGAGCCGCAGGGAACAGTCTGCACCGCGGTCAATCGTCGCATGGCGCGGGTCGAGCCGGCGCCGGAGGCCAGGACGCCTCCCCATCCCGGCCGCGTCCGGTACTACTCCTTGATCCCCGTTGGGGACACGGAGCGCCATCTGAGAAGCGGCAGCGTCAGCGCTCGCCAGGGCGGATGTCGGGCAGGACAGACGGCGCTGATCGGGGGGATAGAGGCCGGCGACCGGGAGGCCGGCGGGATTGGCCGGGGTCAGGCGGCGGAGTCGCTGTCCAGCAGGTGACGAAGGCTCGCGCGCCAGAGCGCCCGCCCATGGAACGACACCTTCGGTCCGATCGCCGGCAGCCCGCCGTACCAGATGAGGGTCTTGAGGAGCGGGGTCAGCTGCGAGCCATAGGCCTCCATGCATGCCTCGGGCCGGACACCCGGCCACGAGTAGCAGGACACGACCGTTCGACGGTTTGCGGTCGGGACGACGGGGGGCAGACGATCCCAGGCCGGGTCGTCCGGGCCGAACTCCCACTGGTCCAGGTTGCCCTGCGGGATTCCCTCGATCCCGCGCACGACCGGCGGATCGTCGTCGAGCAGGTACGGATCGACGGCCAGGTCGCAGACGACGGCGTGGTCGGGCAACAGGCCGAGCCAGGCATTGGGGAACAGGGGACGCGACGTGTCGCGTCGCGCGGTGGCGTCGACGAGGATGTCGGTCTGTCCCAGGCGGCGCCGGAAGTAGGCCTCGTTGCCCGACAGGTTCTGCTCGGCCACCACGACCTCGACCCCGGGAAGGGCCTCGCGCATGAACCGCTCGTTACGCGCCTCATCGCCACATCGGGCGGCCCATTCGATGGCATGCTTGCCGACCCCGCCGGCGCCCAGGATCGTGACGCTAATGGGCGGGCGATCGGACGACAGGAAGGGCGGCCAGCGCCGCTCGAGGGCGTCGAAGGCGGCGGCGAGTCCGTTGCGGGCCACGTCGCGCAGGTTCTGGACCAGGCGCCGTCCGTCGTCGCCGGTGACCATGTCGAGTGCGATCGCTTCGATGCCCAGGCTGCGGAGCAGCTCGACCCGTTCCGGCCGCGTGGTGAAGTGGAGCATCGACAGCAGGATCGCGCCGGGTCGGAGCAGCTCGTAGCGTCCTTCGGGCGCGCGCAGCACGACCACGATGTCCTGGCGATACGTGGTGGCTTCGTCGACGATGCGCACCCTCGGCGACGCGTCCAGGTAGTCGTCATCGGAGTAGCCCATGCCGGTCCCGCTCCCGGCCTCGACGTACACGTCGACGTCGAGGTCCGCGAGCAGACCGATCAACGGCGGCAGGAAGGCCCGCCGCTCACCGGGCTCGTTGTACATACGCGGGAAGCCGATCGTGAGCACGGGGTCGCTGGCCATCGCTTGCCTCTGTCATCCGGTTCTCGGGGCCGGGCTCCGCGCCCCGCTCAAACAGAAGCCCGCCAATCGCTCAGCAGGCTGGTTCGTGCTCAGAAGTGGAGGCGACGAGCGGATTCGAACCGCTGAATAGAGGTTTTGCAGACCTCCGTGTTAAGCCACTTCACCACGTCGCCCCGAGGACCGCCGTCCAGTGACCTTAGCCACTCGTCGGCCGGTGGATCGGATGCTGGCTGCCCCTCGAGGATTCGAACCTCGCTTCTCGGATCCAAAGTCCGCTGTCCTACCACTAGACGAAGGGGCAGCGGTGCGTTCGCTCCTCGATCGGCTCCAGCAGGGGAGGGAGTGGAGCGGAAGACGGGACTCGAACCCGCGACCCTCACCTTGGCAAGGTGATGCTCTACCAACTGAGCCACTTCCGCTCGAATGTCCACCGACCGGTCGGTGGTGCCGAGAGCCAGATTCGAACTGGCGACACCGCGATTTTCAGTCGCGTGCTCTACCAACTGAGCTATCTCGGCCCGTCGCACCCGGACGGCGGACCGCCCCGTCGGCGGGCAAGACGATACCACGGGCCTCGCGACCCCATCAAGGACGACAGGGGTCCGACACTCGGCCGGTGCCGGGAGCGGTCGCGGGGGGCTGGATCGGGCCGCCGCCAGCGAGGAGCAGGGTGGACGGCTGATCCGATCACTTGGGCAGAGCGGCCGACACACGGCCACCCTGCCGCCATGGCCAGGGCCTTGGAGGGGCCGAGCGGACGCCCCGCGGGTCGTCTCAGTCGAGACCGGAGAGACCGGCGATCTCCTCACTTCCCAGCGGCGGCCGGCTCGTGAGCTCGCGGAGGCGGTTGACCCTGTCGACGATCGGTGGATGGGTGGAGAAGAGCCCGGACGCTCGCTTCTCGAACTTCTTGATCGGATTCGTGAAGTAGAGGTGCTGCGTGGCCCGGTTCGCCACCTCGAGCACCTCCTGATCGGAGGCGATGACCGCCAGGGCTCGCTCGAGGCCGTACGGGTTGCGAGTGAGCTCGACCGCCGATGCGTCGGCGAGATACTCCCGTTGCCGGCTCACCGCCATCTGGACGAGTCGACCGATGATCGGGGCCAGGATCGCGAGGACGATCGCGACCACGGCCATGATCGCGCCCAGGCCGGCCCCCTCCGAGCGCCCGCCGCCGCGCGATCCTCGACGGCCGACAGCGGACCAGAACGACACGCGCAGGTACATGTCCGCCAGAAGCGCGATGCTGCCGACGAGGACGCCGACGAGCAGCGTGAAGCGGATGTCGTAGTTGCGAACGTGGGACAGCTCGTGCGCGATCACGCCCTGGAGCTCCTCGCGATCGAGCTTCTCAAGGAGGCCGCTCGTCACGGCGACCGACGCATGCTCGGGGTCGCGACCGGTGGCAAAGGCGTTCGGCGCACTGTCATCGATCAGGTACAGCTTCGGCATCGGGATGCCCGCGGCGATCGAGAGCTCCCTGACCACGTTCGTGAGCTGCGGTGCCGACGCTTCGTCCACGGGCCTGGCTCCGGACGCGGCAAGCACCAGCCTGTCGCCGGAGAAGTACGAGCCCGCCGACAAGATGGCGCCGAAGACCACGGCTCCGGCCGTGACCACCAGGGCCCCGGTTGGATCGGCAGTAAGGACGTATCCGATGCTCGCCCCGAGGGCGGCCAGCAGAGCCACGACGAGGAAGGCAAGCAGGAAGGAGTTCCGCCGATTGGCGGACTGCTGCTGATAGAACGTGCTCATCCGCGTGCCTCGACGCCGCGCCGCAAGCGCGGACGCCGCTCCGTTCGATCACGTCCGGCCGTCGACGGTCGCGCGGCTCGGGCGCTGACTGGCCCTAGGTCCGCAGGCTCAAGTCCACGGCGGGCACCTGCTCGACCTCGTCCGGTGCGTCGAAGAACTCGCGCTTCAGGAAGCCCAGCATCCCGGCGATGAGGACCGCGGGGAAGGTGGCGATCGCCGTGTTGTAGTCCCGCACGGTGGCGTTGTAGTGCTGCCGGGCGAAGCTGATCTGGTTCTCGGTCGTCGTGAGCTGCTCCTGCAGGCTGAGGACGTTCTCGTTGGCCTTGAGCGTCGGGTAGTTCTCGACGACCGCGAACAGCGACCGGAGGGCGCCGGTCAGCATGTTCTCAGCGGCCGCCTGCTCGGCCGGCCCTCGAGCGCCGGCCGCGATCGCGTTGGCGCGTGCCTCGGTGACCCGGGTCAGGGTGTCCTGCTCGAACTCCAGGTACCCCTTGACGGCGCTGACGAGGTTGGGGATGAGGTCGTAGCGCCGCTTCAGTTGGACCTCGATCTGGGCGAACGCCTCGTCGATCCGAAGTCGGCGCTGGACCAGCCCGTTGTAGATGAGGATGACGCCGATCACCACGACCGCGACGACGGCCAGGATGATCAGCAGCGCGATCTCCATGCAGCACCCCGATCCGCGGGGGCCGGGTGGCCCCGATGGGACCAGTCTAGCAGCGACCCCAGGCGCATCGGGGTACCATGTCGCCCCCTGCCGGACCTGGGCTGCCCGATCGCAAGGCCGCGGATGCCCTTCTGCGACGCCGACTCCGGGCACATCGGAGCGCCGGGACAGTGGGTGCCGTTCCCGCGCGGACGCGCGGTTCGAGGTGGTGGGCGGTGCTGGGCTCGAACCAGCGACCTCCTCGGTGTAAGCGAGGCGCTCTGACCAGCTGAGCTAACCGCCCTCGCCGATGCTACATCGTGGGAATCGTGAACGCGGGCGACATGTGCCGCCCGCGTCTTCAGCCGAGGTGTGGTGCCCAGGCCGGGACTTGAACCCGGATGAGTTGCCTCATACGCCCCTCAAACGTACGCGTATACCAATTCCGCCACCTGGGCACGGTATCCGGGACAGGCCTCCCGAGGGTCCGAGGCGATGGTACCGAGGACGGGATTTGAACCCATACGGCCCTTACGAGCCACTAGCTCCTGAGGCTAGCGCGTCTACCAATTCCGCCACCTCGGCACGAGGCCACTCCCGGCGACCGGGGTCGACGAAACTCACCGGTCGTCGGCGAGCCTCCATGCTAGCACATCGTAGTATCGATCAGCCGGGTCTCCGAGGCGTCGGGGGGTCGGCCCGACCACGTCCTCGCGGAGCACGGCGGCCTCGTCGCGCCACACCAGCGGGAGCAGGAACTGGTTCGCCGCAAGATACTCCTGGAGATCGGCGTAGGCCGCCTTGCGGGCCGCGTCGTCGCCGGGCCGACGTGCCGCCACGAGCTTCGAATCGAGCGACGCGTCCTGCAGGCCGCTCACGTTCGAGCCCCCGGCCACGACCTGCGTCGAAGCCAGCAGCGGGTAGAGGTCGGGATCGAGACCGACCGTGACGTCGAGCAAGGCGGCCGCGAAATCGCCGGCGCCCAGGCGCCCTCGAACCAGGTCGGCTGGCGGCAGTCCCACGACATCGACGTTCAGCCCCAGGTTGCGCCAGTCGTCGGCCACCGCGGTAGCGATCGCCCAGACCACGGCATTCGAATCCTCGTCGGGGGTGACCAGCTCGAGCGTGTACGCGGTGCGCTCGCCGGGCGCCGCCCATCCGCCGCCCTTGAGGCGCTTCCAGCCGGCGGCCGAGAGATTCTTCTCCGCGGCCTTGACGTCGCTCGCCACCGGCGGGCTCCCCGTCGCGTCGAAGGCCCAGGACGAGGGAGGGATGGGAGCGTCGGCCCGGACGCCCAGCCCGGCCAGCTCGGCGGCGACGATGGCGTCCCGGTCGAGCGCCTGGAGCAGCCCGAGGCGCGTCCGCGGGTCCTGGAACTCGCGTCGGGTCGGGCGCAGGTCGAAGAGGACGCTCGTCAGCGTCGAGCGTGGGTAGCGCAGCAGGCGCGAGCCATCGGCCGCGCCGAGGGCAGCTGCGGCCGACGGCGGCAGCTCGACGGCGGCGTCGATCTCGCCGGCCTCGTAGGCGGCGACGAGCTTGGCGGGATCCATGAAGAAGCGCAGCTCGAGGTGCGAGAGGTAGGGCAGCGGACGGCTTGGCGTCGGCGTCGGCGTGGGACTGGCCAGTGAATCCGCCGTCGCGGTCCCGGTCGCCCGGTCTTCCTCGCTCGTGGGCGGGATGAACGCCTCGAGACTGGCTTCCCCGGCGTTCCACGACATCAATCGGTACGGCCCGTTACCCACCGGCTGCTGGCCGAACGGATTCGTCGGCAGCTGATCCGCAGGGACCCCCTCCAGAAGATGGGAGGGCGCGATGGGCTGCGTCGCCGCGACCAGGAACCCGCCGATCGGATGGGACAGCTCCATGCGCACGGTCAGATCGTCGACCGCGGTCACCGTGACATCGCGCCAGGACGCAGCGCCGGGGCCGGTGTAGTCCGGATCCTGGAGCGCCCGGATCGTGAAGACCACGTCGGCCGCCGTCACCGGCTCGCCATCGTGCCACAGCGCGTCCGGGCGGAGCGTGAAGGTGTAGACCGCGCCGGTCTCGTCGACGGTCCAGCGCGCGGCCAGATCGGGCACCAGCGTCTCGCCGGGGCCGAGCCGCACGAGTCCCGAGAACACCAAGGCGACCATCGCCCGATCGGCGACCGTGCGGGCCCCGAACGGGCTGACCGAGGTCGGTCGACCGAGCAGCCCCTCGCGATAGGGCTGTGTCGCCGACGGTTCGGCCGAGGGCGATGGTGACGGGACGGCGGCGGGAGCCAGCGCCGGCCAGGCGACCGCGCCGGCCAGGGCGATGAGCAAGAGGAGCAGGCCGCCGGTGACGGCCCGTTCGCGACGGGTCAGCATGGGTCCAGCCATCTTCAGGGATCGCCGTGCGCTCGCGGCCCGGGTGGCCGCGTCCCGGCGAGGTCCGGGGTCAGGCGCCGGACGACGGCGACAGCGCGAAGGAGACGAGCGAGAACAGCACGAACAGCACGCCGAGCAGGACCGTGAACCGGAACAGGCTCTTCTCGATCCCGCGCCGGCTGCGATAGACCGCCGAGTCACCGCCGAAGGTCGACGAAAGGCCGGTACCGCGCGCCTGGAGCAGGATGGATGCGATGAGCGCGCCGGCCACGATGATCTGGCCGATGGCCAGGAACGCGTTCACGGGAAGGCTGACCTCAGGGTGATCGGACGATAGCCGTGGGATGGTAGCACAGGCTCGGATCCGGCCCTTCTATGCCGCCCTGGCGCTCTGGTGGTCCCCCGCCCTGACGGCCGCACCTCACCCCCCGGCCGCCCTCGCCGTCCCCTGGGCCGCGACAGCTGCCATCGCTGCCGCGACCCGCGCCTGGTCGCCCAGGTAGCGGTGGCCGAGCGGCCGGAGATCGGCATCGAGCTCGTAGACGAGCGGCACCCCGGTCGGGATATTGAGCCCGATGATCGCCTCGTCCGAGACGTCGTCGAGGTACTTCACGAGCGCCCGCAGGCTGTTGCCATGTGCCGCGATGAGCACCCGGCGGCCAGAGGCGATGGTCGGGGCGATCGTCTCTCGCCAGAGCGGCAGGACGCGAGCGACCGTGTCCTTGAGCGATTCGCAGCGCGGCAGCAGCGCCGGATCCACCCCCGCGTAGCGTGGGTCCAGGGACGGATGACGAGCGTCGTCGAGGTCCAGAGCCGGGGGCGGTGTGTCGTAGCTGCGTCGCCAGATACGAACCTGCTCGTCGCCGAAGCGCTGGGCCGTCTCGGCCTTGTTGAGGCCCTGAAGGTCCCCGTAGTGGCGTTCGTTGAGGCGCCAGGAGTGCTCGATCGGCAGCCACATCCGGTCAAGCTCATCGAGGGCGATCCAGAGGGTCCGGATGGCGCGTCGGAGCACGGAAGTGAAGGCGAGGTCGAATTCGAAGCCCTCCTCGCGCATCAGCCGGCCCGCCTCGCGCGCCTCGGCGATGCCAACCTCGGACAGGTCGACATCAGTCCAGCCGGTGAAGCGGTTCTCCATGTTCCAGGTGCTCTGGCCGTGACGGAGGAGGACAAGGGTGTAGGGCATCGGTTCTCCGGTCAGCGGGTGATCGTCCTTCGAGGCGTGTGTCCGGGCGCCGTCAACCAGCCTCGGCCGCGCTGCGGGCGGCGGCCGTCAGGCTGGCGCGCGCGACGATGCCGGCCATCTCATCGGGCTTCAGCGAGGCGCCGCCGACGAGAGCACCGTCGATCGACGGCTCGGCCAGGAATTCGCCGATCGAACCGCTCGTCACGCTGCCGCCGTATAGCACCGGCAGCGCGCCTGCGAGGTCGTCCCAGCCGATCTCACGCGCCGTGGCGCGGATGGCATCCGCCATCGCAGCGGCGTCCTGACCGGTCGCCGTGCGGCCCGTGCCGATGGCCCAGACCGGCTCGTAGGCGATGACGAGACCGGCCGAGGCCAAGGCGGCCGGGTCATGGCCCCCCAGACAACCACGGACCTGACCGGCGACCACCGAAGCCGCGCGGCCGGCCTCGCGCTCGTCCACCAGCTCGCCGACGCAGACGATCGGCCGCAGCCCCGCTTCGACGGCACGCCCAAGCTTGCGCGACACCAGCTCGTCGGTCTCGCCTGCATCGCGACGCCGTTCGGAGTGACCGAGGATGACCCAGGAGGCGAGGCCCGCCAGCATCGCGGCGCTCACTTCGCCGGTATATGCACCCGCCAGCTCCTGGTGGAGATTCTGGGCGCCCACGGCGACGTCCTCGCCGGCCAGCGCGTCGCGGACCGCAGCCAGGCAGACGAACGGCGGGCAGATCACCCGCACGACGCCCGGCTCCCTCGTCCGACGGGAGATCGCCGCCGCGAGATCCCCGGCATCAGCGGGCGTGGTGTGCATCTTCCAGTTGGCGGCGACGATGATCGGGCGCATGACCCGAATCATGCCAGACCGGGACGTCGGGCCGTGAAGGCCGGCCGCCCCCGGGCTCCCCGCCGGGACTCACGGGGTCCGCGATCCGCCCGGGCTCGTCCGGCGGGTCGGTCGGTCGGCTCGTCATGGAGCGCGAGCCACTCGATGCGCTCCAGCGCCCGTTGCACCGTCGAGCGGTGGAATCCGAGCCGCTCGGCGAGCTCGCCGAGCGTCGCCTCGGGCGTCTCGCGGCGAGCCGCGACGACGGACCGGACCACGTAGGGCTGCTCGGCCAGCCGTCCGTCTCGCTCGAGCTCCTCGATGGCTGCGAGCTGCCGCCCGGCGGCGGCGACGGATCGGCCAAGGTTCGCCGTTTCGGCGTTGAGCACACGATTGAGCTCGCCGCGCAACGCTCGCGACACCTGGCGCGCCTCGAGCTCCAGGAGGGCGGCGCCGGCGCCGATCCGACGAAGGAAGACGCCGACCGTCTCGGCGCTCTTCCAGGTCACGACGCCGCGGCCCCGGCGCGAGCGTGACGCGGCCGGCAGGTCGATGGACGCCAGGCGGCGAGACAGCTCGGGTGCCTCGTCGACATCGACGACGAACTCCAGGTGGGTCCGCCCGCCCGCCACTGACAGCGAGCCCCGGGCCAGGAACCGGCCCCGCAACCAGGCAGTTCGGCAGTGGTCCGCGGCGCTGTCCCAATCGAATACGGCGGGCGCCTGGGCGGACGCAGCGAGCCGATGGTGGAGTCGGGCCACGGGTGCGTCCCGGCCACCGGGGTCCCGGTCGAGGCCCGCCAGCTCGGCCCGGCGGTCGCATGCGCGGGCCGGGTCGACTGCCGCCAGCTCGGCACGGAGCGACGCGACCAGTTCTCGCTCCGGTCGCGATGCCGCCGGCCGAGCATCCCCGCGGCGAGCGGCAGGGCGGACCTCTCTCATGCGCTCCGGACCGTCCCGGGTCGCCGACGGGCACCCGATTCGCGCTCGATCAGCCGGATGAGCGCGCCGGCCAGGCGGGCAGAGTCGTGGTGGTGGGCATTGGCATGCTCGACGACGTCGTCGAGGACGAGCCGGGGCGGCCGCTCCCCGGTCGGGGGCCAGCGGAGGCGGACGGCCTCGGAGCGCGAGCCGGGAGGCGTGCGCGCCGAGAAGTCGTTGTTGGCCAGCACGACGTCGATCAGGCCGGGGCGGGTGAGGCGCTCGAGTGCCTCGAGGTGGTCGGACAGGTCGAAGCCGGTCGTCTCGCCGTCCTGGGTCGCCACGTTGCAGACGAAGACCGTGAGCGCGGGCGATGCGGCGACGGCGTCGCCGATCTCGCCCACGAGCAGAGCGGGCAGGAGGCTCGTGAACAGGCTGCCGGGGCCGAGCACGATCGCGTCGGCCTCGGCGATCGCCCGGACGGCATCCGCAGAGGCGCGCACGTCGGCCGGCGTCAGCCAGACCGAGTCGATCCCGCTCGTCCGGGCGATCCGGGACTGGCCGATCACGGTCTCACCATCGCTGAGCCGGGCGTGGAGTGTCACCGGCGTTGGGGAGGCCGGGATCACCTGGCCGCGGACGGCCAGGACCCGGTTCATCTGGCGCACGCCCTCTTCGAAGTCGCCGTCCTCGATGGCCGCCATCGCGGCGATCAGCAGGTTGCCGATGGCGTGGCCCGCGAGCGCCTCCGGCGCGGCATCGGATGGTCGACCGGCGTCGGTCGGGAACCGGTACTGGAGCAGGCGGCCCATGAGCGGCTCGGCGTCGGCGAGCGCGACGATGCAGTTCCGGATGTCGCCCACCGGCGGCACGCCGAGCACCTCACGCAGCGCGCCCGACGAGCCACCGTCATCGGCAACCGTGACCACCGCGGTCAGGTTGCTCGTGTGCTCCTTCAGGCCCCGCAGGAGCGTCGAGAGGCCGGTCCCGCCGCCAATCGTGACGATCCGCGGGCCCCGGGCCAGGAAACGCTTCTGGTAGATGACCTCGACCAGCGGCTGATCCGCGTCGATCGGTCGGAACGGGGCCATCAGGGCGCGGACCAGCCGATACGAGCCGAACAGGAACAGGCCGATCCCCGCTCCCGCCAGGATCGCGCCGCGGATGGCGTACGGCAGGAACTGCAGGGTCACGACGTAGATGACCGCCTGGAGCGGCCCGTCGACCGCGACCTCACGGTAGACCGCCCGGAGGAGCAGGGCGATCGAGAGCGCCAGACCGAGCTCGCCCAGGAAGACCACGAGCAGCCAGCGCTTGATGCCCATCCCCGGGCGCAGCCAGGCGCGCAGGTTCACGCCCGATCCAGCTCGCGGTGGAACACGGCCACGTTACCGAGGTCGCGGTCGCGGAGCCATCGCGCGAGCTCCTGGACGACGACGATCGAGCGGTGGTAGCCGCCGGTGCAGCCCACGCCGATCGTCAGGCGCGTCCGGCCGTCGTCGGCATAGGCCGGGATGACCTCGGCGAGCAGCTGCTCGAGCAACTCGAGGAAACGTCCCGCGGTCGGCTGTCCGAGGACGAACGTGCGGACGCTCTCGGTGAGGCCACTGATGTGCCTGAGCTCCGGGACGTAGTAGGGGTTCTCGAGGAACCGGACATCGAACACGAGGTCGGCCTCCAGCGGGATCCCGTACTTGAAGCCGAAGCTGATCAGCTGGATGGACAACCGATCGGGTGACGGCGCCGAACCGACCTGGGAGAAGAGGCGCTCGCGCAGCTCGCGCAGCGACAGGTCGCTGGTGTCGACGACCACGTCGGCCTCGTCGCGGATCGACGACAGCAAACGGCGCTCCTCGGTGACCGAGGCGGCGATGCCGCGGCCGTCGCCCAGCGGATGGCGGTGGCGGGTCTCGGAGAAGCGGCGGATGAGGACCTCGTCGCGCGCCTCCAGGAAGACGATCTGCGGTCGGATGCCGCGGCCCTCCAGGGCACCGCGCATCGCGGCCAGGGCGAGGGGAGCATCGCCGGCTCGGACGTCGAGCACGATCGCGACCCGCCGGAAGCGCTCCCGGTCGTCCGAGACGAGCTCGGCCAACGAGGGCAGGAGCTCGCCCGGCAGGTTGTCGACGACGATGAACTCGAGATCCTCGAAGAGCTTTGAGGCCGCGGTCTTGCCGGCCCCGGACAGGCCGGTCAGGATCACCACGTGCGGCTCCATGCCGCGGTCTTGAACGGGCTCAGGGACGTCCGGACGTACCGCCATCGAGCGGAGTGTACCCCGGGCGGACCCGGCTCCCGCCCGCCGGGAGGGAGGTCGGGCGCTCAGCGTCCGGTGCGGGCGATGACGAACACCGTCGCCTCGAAGAGCAGGTACATCGTGAGCCCCAGGGCGAGCGGGCTCACGAGGTCGCCGCCGGGCGTGATGACGGCGGCGAAGATCGCCGTGCCCAGGATCACGTAGCGTCGAGCAGTCTTGAGCTGAGCGGAGCTCAGCACGCCGACCCGCGCCAGGCCGAAGAGGAGGATCGGGAACTCCATCACCAGGCCGAACGCCAGGAACATCGTGGTCACGAAATCGAAGTAGGGCCCGGCTGCGATGTTGGCGACCAGGATGTCGTCGGTGAAGCTGAGCAGGAACGCCGTGGCGAAGGGCAGGATGATGTAGGCGAGGCCCACCCCGAGGGCGAAGAACACGAGCGCCAACGGCACCCACGGCCGCACCGCCCGCCGCTCTGCCGGCGTCAGTCCCGGGGCGACGAAGGCCCAGGCCTGGTAGAGGATCACGGGCATCGCCAGGATGATCCCGGCGATCACCGAGATCTTCAGCGTGATGAAGAACGCGTCACCGGGACCGAGCACCTGGACCTGGCCGGTCGGCAGGGGCGCGATGAGGATGTCCCGTATCTCGGTCGAGAAGTAGAAGCCGACGACGCTGGCGACGCTGACCGCCAGGATCGCCCGGAACAGCCTGGTGCGGAGCTCGCCGAGATGGTCGACGAGCGACATCACCCGCTCGTCTCCCGGCGCGGCAGCAGGCGCCGGATCGACCGGTGGCTTGGCCGGGATCAGCGACGACGGCTCGGCAAGCGAGCCCTCCTGGGCCAGGTCGGCATCGGCCATCGGAGTGGCGGCCCCGCCGTGCTCAGACCTTGGGTTCGGCGTGGATCTCGTTCGGCGCGGCCTGCTCGCTCAGCACGTTGGCGGCCGGCTCGGCGGCCGGAGCGGCGGCCACGGGCTCGGGGGCCGGAGCGGCGGCCACGGGCTCAGCAGCCGGAGCGGC
>Ga0210334_10666648_pt1 | contig 26517 bp, 24 predicted proteins | sample S306metaT_FD_164440 | JGI IMG/M metagenome (GOLD analysis project Ga0210334, IMG submission 164440) | Metatranscriptome of estuarine sediment microbial communities from the Columbia River estuary, Oregon, United States - S.306 (Metagenome... | ecosystem: Environmental > Aquatic > Marine >... | reverse complement strand
GTCACGTAGCGCCAGAGCAGACCGTGGTGCTCGTCCGAGACCCTGGTCAGCGGCTGCACAATCGCCTCCTCGCCGGCTCCGCTGCGGTCGCCTGCAGCATCCCGAGCGTCTTCTCGGTGCTCGCCGAACCGCTCACCTGGGGCCGTCGGCACGGCCACTCGGCGGACGCGTGATCGCTCCGCCACGGGCTGGCCGGGATGGGCTCCATCTGTCGCTGGTGCCCGCGACGCCGGCGTCACGAATGGCTCCATTCGGGTCCAGGTCGCGGCCGCTAGGTCTCGCCCGCAGCCGACTGCCCCGGACGTACAAGGTGGGCAACCTCAGCCTCGACCCGACGGACCTCCTCGCGCAACTCCTCGAGCCTCGCCTCGAACTCCTCCCCGGCCGTCTCAGGGTCGATCCGCCGATAGGGTCGAGGGCGCCCGCGAATCGGCCAGTCGGCCTCCTCGTACCAGTCCTGAGGCCCGTACCAGCCTCGGCCATGCGGCGGACCGTACGAAGGTCCGCAGCCATGCCAGCCATGCCCGCAACTCACGTCAACCTCCTTCGCCTCGAGCGAGGCGGTCCGTCCCGTCGAGGAACGCATCGATCAGGCGGGCCCGCTCGCGCATGACGGCGATCCATTCGTCGAGCGCCCGCCGACCCTCCTCGGTCAGGTGATAGGTGCGGCGGGGCGGCCCATCATTCGTCACCCACGCCGAATCCACGAGTCCCTCGGCCTCCAACTCTCGAAGCGTTCGGTAGGCCATTCCCACGTCGACCCCTTCGGGCGCGAGGCAGAGCTCGTTCAAGCGGGCGATCAACGCCCCACCGTGAGCCTCTCCTTCGACCACAAGTCGAAGCAGGAAGGGTTCGAGCCAGCGGCCACGTCGCCCACCCGGACGGACCCATCCGCGGTAGCCGTCGTGATGGTGATGTGGATCGGCGTGATGGTTGGGGTGGATATCGGCACTCATATGCCAATAGCATGCATATGGGTCAAGCGAGAGCAAGTGCTGAACGGCACGACTGAGGGTGCGGTGAGGAAGACGGTCGACGGTGCTCCCCGCGCTTGCCGCTCGCGAGCGCCCGACGCCCTCCGGGCACGCCAGCCGGTCGACCGCGCGGTGGTGGGGCACCGCGGCAGGCCATGCGGTCAAGACGCGCGACGCTCGCGACCGACACGACCTGTGGCCCTGTTCTCGTGAGGGCGACACCACCTACGGTCGCGACGTCGACGAGGTCGCCGATGACGGCCATACGGCGCTGGACACAGCGTCTGCCTCGATCGACCGCAGCGCTCGGAGGGGACGATGTCCGGGAGAATACCGCTGGCGGCAGCGGTCGTGCCGACGATCATCGTGATGCTCGTCCTGGCCGTGGGCGCGCCAAGCTCGCAAGCGGCCGAGCCGATGCCCACGGGCGAGTACCAGCTCTACTTCGGTGACCTGCACGCCCATACGAGCTACTCGGACGGGGCGCGCGGCACCACGCCCGCCGACGCCTTCGCCGCTGCGGAGGTCGCCGGCGCCGATTTCATGGCGACGACCGATCACCAGGGTTCGCTGACCTCGGCGGAGTGGGCCGACACCCTGGCGGCCGCGAACGCCCACACCTCGGCCGCCTTCGTCGCGATGGCCGGCTATGAGGCCTGGGTGACCGGCATCGGGGAGATCAACGTGTTCAACGCCACGAGCTGGCCGAGGTACCCGACGGGGAAGGGGGCCGACAAGGCGAACTCGGGTCACCACGGCAACCGCTGGGACTCGCTGCCGGCCTTCTACGACTGGCTCGCGGGTGAGTCGGGCGCGGTGGGCCAGTGGAACCACCCGACGGCCTATGCCGGGGTTTCGAGCGAGGACTTCGTCGACTACTCGTACCGGACCGACGCGCGTGACGGGGGCATGGGCCTCATCGAGGTCTACAACGACGTCGTCTACGAGTCGAGCTACGTCAAGGCCCTGGACGCGGGCTGGCACGTGATGCCGACCGCCAACTCCGACACGCACGCTGCCGACTGGATCTCGGGATCCGACATGCGGACGGTCCTGCTGGCGCCCAGCCTGGGCCCGGAGGAGCTCCACGGGGCCATGAGCGCCGGCCGCGGCTACGCGACGCTCGACAAGAATCTGCGCGTGCGGTTCGCGGTGAACGGCGAGGTGATGGGGTCGGTCCTCGGCGGGTCGGCCTCGGAGGTCTCCGTGTGGGTCCAGGTGGAGGATCCCGACGAGATCGCCGTCGACGCCATCACGCGGGTGGACATCGTCTCCGACGGCGGCCTCGTCGTCGACAGCCGGGAGGCCAGCGGCTCCTCGCTGGAGTGGTCCACGGCCCTCGACGCGACAACGGCGAGTTACTTCTACGCGCGGATCTCGACCGCCTCGGGGCCGGACGGCCTGCCGGGGCCGACCGCATGGACAGCACCCGTCTGGACCGGCCCCTGAGCCGAGAATCGCCCGCCTGATGCGGCCCACGTGAGCCGCTTCACGGCGGCGAAGATCCGCGGGCTCGGGGCCTCTCGCGCATCAGCGCCGCCCCGATCCCCTCGATGACGACGTCGAGCCCGACCTCGTACTGGTCCGCGGGCGGGCGGGTCCCGATGATCGGAGCGACCTCGCCGATCGACGGGAACCGCTCGGGGTCGAGCGAAAGGAGATAGCGAACGCCCTGGCGCTGAGCCTCCCGGAACTCCGGGGATCTGCGGGCGGTGGCCATGAACCCCAGCTGGAACAGGTAGAGCGATTGGTAGGCGTCGAAGGCCGCCTGCGGCGAGAGGCCCGCAGCGCGGAGGATCGAGAGGATCCGCTCGAACAGGGCGATCCCGGCCGGCCCGTACCGCGCCCGACCGACCATGAGCTCGACCGCGTTCGGGTGTTGAAGGAGTGGCTCGAGCATCGCGCGGTGGACATCGTGCAGCTGCCTGCGCCAGTCGCCGTCCGGCGGGGGGACCTCGATCGCGTCTAGGACACGCTCGCCGATGAGGTCCAGCAGCTCCGCCTTGTCCCGCACATGCCAGTACACCGCCATCGGGGTGACGCGGAGGTCGGCTGCGAGCCGACGGAGGGAGAGCGCCTCGATGCCCTCCTCATCCACGATTCGCAGCCCGGCCTCGACGATCCGCTCGCGATCGAGCGCCGGGTGAGATCCGCGCCGCCGTCGTCGATGGGGCACCTCGCGCCAAGGAAGCGGCGGGAGCGGCGGATCGTCGCTCTCGACGTCCGTGTCCTTCGTCACCCGGTCCTCCTTCTATCGGGCCGTTTGTCACTTGATGAGTGTACGTCGTATAGTCACTATACATCGTATAGTCAACGAGGAGCGCCGGGAGAGCGATCGTGGAGACATCGGCGGAGCGGATCGGCAGTCGGACATCGACCGGCACTCGGGAGCCGGAAAGGAGAAAGGGTCCAATGGAGCAGGTCATCACCTTCCTTGTGGATGGCGTCGTCGAGCCCGTCACCAGCGTCGTCCCCTTCCTGTTGACGAGCGGGGTCCTGTTCGTCGTATTCGCGCTGCTGTGGCTCGGCTTCGGTGCCGGCCTCGTCTGGAACCAGGGTGGAATCGACGCTGCCTGGGAATGGATCCGCGGCCTGCCGCTGCTCGTGCAGGGCGTCGCCTGGCTCCTGTTCCTGCCGGTCGTCGGCGCGCTCTGGGTGTGGGAGACGAGCTGGCCGATCATCGTCCGACTCGTCATCGTCACCGGCCTCGCCGGCTGGAGCCTGATGATCTTCCTGCCGCGCTCGACGCAGGGGTGAGGCGGCGGTCGGATGCGGACGCTGACTGGCGGTTCGACGCCGCCCCGGCGAGCGGCTTCGGCGTCGCGGAGCCGGGTTCCCGTCACGCGCCAGACACCTCCCGGCGCCGGGACGAGCGGGCGCGCCAGGACGACCGAGCCTCGGGCCTAGGACGGGTGAGGGTTCCCGGCCTGCGGCGCGGTTCGTGGCTCAAGGATGACGACCTGGGTCTCTCTCGAGCGGCGAGCGGCGAAGGCGTCGAGACCCTTGTCATAGACGGCCCACCGGGCCCACAGGCGTGGCCGCTCGTCCTTGTCCGCTGCACGGGCGTGGACGGCGCGTGACCCATCGGGCAAGTCGACGGTGGCGTCGGGATGCGCCTGGAGGTTGAGCCACCAGGCCGGCTCGGGATCGGCCCAGCCGTTCATGGCCATGGTGACCAGGTTGGGACCGTCTTCGAAGTAGCCCAGGATGGCCGTCCGCTCCTTGCCGCTTCGGCGCCCGACCGTCGTGAGTCGCATCATTCCCCAGCGGTCAGCCGTCGCGGTCCGGAGACCGAATCGGCCGCGTGTGACGGAATAGGCGGCACGCTGCACCGCCCAGAACGAGCGGATGAACCAGCGCGGCGGGAGCCGCGGGACTCGCTCAGGCTCTACGGTCACGAAGCGAGCGCCGATGCGCGTTGGTGAGCCGAGGCACCGTCATCCCTCCAGATGGTGCCACCATCTGCACTGGCCGCTGGGGTGTCAAGAGGCCATCGGCTCCGCCCGCGCGGCTGCATCGGGCTGGGTCCGATCGGGAGCGACGGGCGCTACGATGTATGCGCTGCCGGTCGTCCGCTATCGGGTCGCCAAGGTCGGACCCGTTCATGGACATGCCCCGCGGCGCGGGCTCGACGTGCTCGTGATCTCAAAGGAGGAAGAGCACAGCGTTGAACGAGAAACGTGCCGAGATGGTGGCCCTCAACGCCGACGTGGTCGGGTACAGCCGACTCATCGCCGATGACCTCGAGGCGATGACGGCGACGATGGACGAGTACCGAGACCTCGTCGAGCGAAGGTTGAGCGAGAACGGTGGGACGCTCGTCAACTTCGTCGGTGACAACTTCATGGCGGTCTTCGACAGCGCCATGGACGCGATGCGGACAGCGATCGCCATCACGACCGAGATCGAGACCAGGAACGCGAGCCGCGCCAGTGCGCGCAGGACGCGTTTCCGGATGGGCATGGACCAGGGGGTGATCACCGTCTCGGGCGACGAGTACTTCGGGGATGCCCTGAACATCTCCGCGCGCATCCAGGCCATCGCCCGTCCCGGAGGGATCAGCGTCTCCGGGCGCGTCTACCAGGCCCTCGATGAGCCCGCCCTTCGGTTCAAGCCCACAGGCCGGCACCGGCTCAAGGGGATCCCGGAGGAAGTAGAGATCTTCGAGTTCGCCGACCTACCTGGCGACGAGGCCGCCACCTCGGTCCAGCGCACGCTCGCGCTCGAGTCGCCGACCGTCGCCGTCCTGCCCATCCATGCCGAGATGGTGGACGAATCCGTGCGAGCGATGGCGGGGATCCTGCGGACGGACATGATCCACCGGCTCTCACGGGTCCCGCAGCTGAACGTGATCGACGCCAAGGCCGAAGCCGACGGCGGGGGCTCGCCCGGAGCCGCCCGCTACATGATCGAAACCGGCGTCCACCAGGCCGGCGAGGCCGTGCGGGTCTACGCGAACCTCATCGATGTCGCATCCATGAATGTCGTCAAGGCGCACAAACGGACGGCCCAGGTGGCCGATCTCTTCGCGCTGTCGGATGCGTTCGCCGATGAGGTCGGTCGTGCGGTCGAGGTCGAGCTCATCGTCGGGGAGCCGGCCGGCCTGTACGCGGATCTGGAAGACCCGGAAGCGATCGAACAGGTCTACCTCGGCTGGTATCAGCTGACCGTGGGGACGCGCGAGGGGTGGTCCCGCGCCCTCGAGCACTTCGGCAGCGTCGCACGTTCGCATCCGGATCAACCGTACGGACATGTCCTCTCAGCGTTCGCGAATTGGATGGGCGCCAGCAACGGATGGGTCCGCGATCCCGATGCGACGCTGCTCAAGGCCCGGGAGCAGGCCGGGGCCGGGCTCGCGGTCGGTGATCCGACGGGCATGGCCCGGACCGTCGAGGCCGCCATCCTGATGTCCCAGGGTCGCGGAGAGGAAGCCCTGGAGGCGATCGAGAAGGTGGAGATCGTCCGGCCCACCTGCGACGTGACCTATGGCCTCGAGGGGAGCGTCCGGCGCTACCTCGGCCAGTGGGAGACGGCCGTCGACCTCACCGACGTGGCGATGCGCCTGACCGGTGTCAACAAGCCCTGGTACCCGACGGTCAAGGCATGCTCCCTGTTCATGGGTGGGCGAGTCGAGCAGGCAGCTGCCGTGGCCGAGATGGTCCTCGAGTACCAACCGCAGAACCTGGAAGCGCTCCTCGTGCTGGCGGCCGCCCAGGTCGAGCTGGGGCTGGACCGGCGAGCCCGGGCGACGGTCGAGCAGATCCGCGATCGCTACCCGAACGTCGATGTGGCAGAGTGGCTGGACGGGAACCCCTACCGGTCCCGCGACATGGTCAGCCGCTGGAAGGACGACCTCATCGCCGCCGGAGCGATCGTCCCCGGTCGAGGCGACCCGCCCGCGTGACCGGCGGCAGTCGGCGTCCTTCGCTCGGAAGCGCACGGGGCCTGTAACTGAAGGGAAGCCGGGACGGCCGGCCGGGCGCGGGTCGCGACATGCCCGAGGCCGATGACCCGTTCGACGTGGGATCCGGGCACCGGTCGCCCGTTCGGCGGACGCTCCGACCGGCTGGCCGATCCAGGAGCGGCCCGCTGGCACCTTCGCCACGCACGATCCCGGCCGCCTCCTCAAGCTGAGCGAGGTTGGGGAACAGAGGACGTCTGGCCCTTGCACTCACGACCCGTCGCCGGGACGCTACCACGGTCCAGCGGGAGGCGACGACGAGCGGCCTACACCTGGCCGCCGGGACCACGTCGAGCGACTGGCGACGCCGACCCGCCTGTGTCGCACTCGGAGGAGACGGAATGCGTAGGATCGGCTTCGTGGCGCTCGCGGCGCTCGCGCTCCTGGTCACCTCGACGGTCGTGTATGCCGGTGATGGCAAGGCGGTGCCCGGCTGGAACTCCAACTCGAACAAGTACACGGCCATTCCCGTCGTCAACCCCAACGATCCCGGGCAGGTGTCGGATCGGCTGGTCCGCGAGCGCACTCCCGACGCCGTGCTCGCCCAGCATCTCGATGCCCTCAACGCCTGTGACTGGGCGGGGCTGATGCAGCAGTACCCCGACCAGTACGAGCTTCGTCTCCCGGGCGGAGCGATCGTAAAGGGTCGCGAGGAGGCAGCAGCGACGTTCGCCGGGTTCGTGAAGCCATTCTCGGAGGGCGGACTCTGCGGGCTCACGTTCAGCGAGGAGTCTCGACAGGTGACCGGCGGCACGATCGCCGTCAGCTGGGTCGCCAACGCCCCGTTCCTCGCGGAGCCCTATCGAGGGGCGGATGCCTACATCACGGACGACGGCCTGATGGTGTCGATGGTCAGCACCTTCGACGGCGCAGAGCTCGTGATAGCGCCCTGACGGCACCGCCCTACCACCCAGGTCGCGTTGGAGATCCCGCCACGATCGTGGCGGGATCTCCGGTCTCAAGCCGGCGTCGGCCGGCGTCGGCCGGCGAGCCAGGGCCGCGGGTCGGTCTGCCCCTCGACGGATTCCCGGGCCAGTTCGCGTGTGCCGCCGTCGATGATCTGACCCTCAGTCGGATCCGGCGGCCTTCCGGGGGCTTCCTCCGGCTCGACCCGCCGGACCCGGACGCACCCGTCGACGCCGAACCGGCTCCTCGACCGCGCCTCAGGCGGTGACGACGACCTTGCCCTGCGTGTGCCCTGCCTCGACGTGGCGGATCGCCTCGGGCGTCTCGCTCAAGGGGTAGGTCCGGTCGATGACCGGAGTGACCTTCCCGGACTCGATGAGCTCCTTGAGCGTCGTCAGGTCCGCCCCGTCCTCGTTCGCCACCCACGTCACGAGCTTCTGGCTCACGAAGGGTGAGGTCACCACCGCCTTGACGATGCGATCGATGCCGTTGAGCCGCCCGTCCCCGCTGCTGAGCACGAGCGTCCCCTTGGGGGTCAGCGCGCGCCGGAGGCGCGATGGCGAGGCGGTTCCAGCGAGCTGGAAGATGAGGTCGTAGCGCCGGCCATCCCGGGTGAAGTCCTCGCGGGTGTAGTCGATGACGCGGTCCGCGCCGATGGAGCGGACCATCTCGACGTTCCGCGTGCTGCAGACGCCGGTCACCTCGGCGCCGAGCGCCTTCGCGATCTGCACGGCGAACGTTCCCACACCGCCTGACGCACCGATGACGAGAACGGTCTGTCCCGGCTGGAGCTTCCCGATGTCGCGCAGTCCCTGGAGGGCGGTGATTGCCGCCAGGGGCACCGCCGCGGCCTGCTCGAACGTGAGGTTCGCCGGCTTCGCCGCGAGGCGGTCCGGTGATGCGGGCGCGAGCTCAGCGTAGGTGCCCCGTCCCCATCCGAAGACCTCGTCACCGGTTCGAAGCCCCGTCACGTCCTTGCCGACGGCCTCCACCACGCCGGCGACGTCGGACCCAAGGACCGGATGCTTCGGCGTGCGCAGCCCGTAGCCCGCCAGGCGCAGGAACAACGGGCTGCCGCGCATGATGTGCCAGTCGGCTGGATTAACGGACGACGCGCGAACGCGGACCAGCACGTCCCCGTCGCCGACCACCGGCGGGTCGATATCTCGGAGCTCCAGGACCTCGGGTGGGCCATACCGGTGCCGAACGATCGCCTTCATCGCGTTCTCTCACTCCCTCGGGGCCAGGTGGAGCGTTTGGCCGCCTCGCGAAGCGGGTCATCCACGCCGCCGATCGCGAACAAGATATTCCTCTTCCGGGGGCAGGCTCGACAAACCTGGGCGGAAGGGCCCTCCCGGGCGCCGTCCGGGGCAACTCGAATCGTGAGGGAGGACCGTCGGGTACGAGCTCCTCGACGAGCTGCACATCGTGCCGCCTCCGTCGCCGGGAACCGGGCGCCTCCGCTCGTTGTCGGCAGGGGCCGCCAGCTTCCGACGCGCGGGTCTTCGGTTGGTCCGGGCCATGTCGGGCCCCGTGGAGTACCAGTGGACGCTGGATCGGTTCATGCAGTGGTACGGGCCGCTCGTGAACGAGGACCCGGCGCTTGCGGAGATGCTGGACGGTGAGACCCGCGCCCGATTGGAGCGGCTCTCGCGGGAGCGCCTCGAGCGCCTGACCGACGACTTCCGCTATCGCGACGTCGTCGCCTATGTCATCGGCAGGCACCCTGCCTGAAGGGCGGCCGCCGCGCGTCGGGCTTCATCGGCCATGCGAAGGCGTTTGACGGAACTGTCGGATAGCCCCATGGTCAGGCGACCAGTCGCCTTGCGCCGGGCTCTCATTCGCCGGTCCGAAGCGCGCGACGGATCGGAATCCTCACCATGGCTCGGACGCCCTTCTCCACGCCTGACTCGAACATCGTCGTGAGCAGCGACGGCTACTTCGACGTCTACCCGCCGACCGCCCGGTCGAACGGGGACAAGCCCGCCTATCGTGGCCAGCTCGCCGAGCTTGGCGGCGGGATCCGCGGTGCGGATGACCGGCTCTCGGTCCGTCCCGACTCGGCGGCCCTCGCCGATGCCGTCACCGCGTGGTCCGCCACCCATGGTGCTGCCGCCGTCCGCGGTGGCCTCGGACGAGGCCGCGACGGCAACCAGCCCGAGGCCTGACGCGCCGCATCGCAACGATGGCCGGGGCGTCGCGATCCGCGTGCCCCTGAGCTGACACTGGAGGCTCGCTCCGGATGGGGCGGCGTCCGTGACCCTGGTCCGGATTCGAGCCATTGACGGGCAGCGTGACCGCATTCGGCGTGTGGAGGCAACGAGAGACCCCCGCGCCGGTCTGGCGACGGGGGTCCCTGATCCAGCCCGCGTGCCGACAGGACGTCGGCGCCGGGTTCGAACCCTATGGCGTGAACTTGCTGACGTAGGTCGACCAGTTGCCGAGCGCGGCGCGCGAGCCGACCCCGCCGGGCGAGCCCGCGCAGGTGCCGAGCAGGTTGTCGCCGGTGCCCCCGAAGAACGGGCCGCCCCAGGTCGTGTAGTCGCACGCCGCGGCGATGTACTGGCTGGCGATCCAGACCGAATTGCCGTCGACGGCGGCGGCTCCGTAGTCGCCCCAGCGGGTCCGCGGTGGATTGCCGACCTGCGACTTGTAGCTCGTGAAACCGTCGTCCTGGGCGGCTCCTTCGCCGCCGGGAACGACGCCCCACGGGCCGACGCCGACGATCGCGTCGATCGGCGCATAGCCGGCGCTCGGGTTGAGAGTACCCCCCGAGGCGGTGAAGGCCATGACGCCGCGGCCGCTGGCCGTGACGCCGATCGCCGGGTACGTGAAGTCGTAGCCGGCAGCGCCGAGGTAGCCCTGCTTGACGACCTTGTTGGAGTTCGGATTGACGATGTACCAGGCGATGCCGGCGCGCTGCGCGCCGCCGCCGGGGTTGAGGGCCGTGTCAAGCGCGCCCCACAGCTTGCCGTTGGCGTACATCACCTGCTGCATGCGGGTGTCGTTCGAGTCGGGGGTCGAGATGACCTCGTCGTGCGCCGGCTGCCCACCGAAGAGGAGCCGCCAGCAACCCGTCTGGCCGTTGAACAGCAGGGTCGTCGTGTCGTTGATGCAGTAGCCCTGCGGCGTGGCCGTCGTCGCCAGCGTGCCCGAGCCGGGCTGCTGCTGCTTGGGCGGGATGGCGTACCGGTTCACCCCCAGCAGCTTGTTGCTGAGGCTGAGCGCCGGCGACGCCGAGTCGAGGGAGGAGGTGTTCTTCAGCGTCCACACGACGAGCTGGCTCGAGGTGTAGTCGCCACCGAAACCGGCAACGGGATGCGTCGCCTCGTCGGCGGCATTCGAGCTGAGGAAGTACTCGGTCCCGCCGTTGCTCGTGTTGAACTGGGCGGCAGGCGACTGCGCCGGCCAGACGGTGAAGCCGGGCTGTGTCGGGCCGGCGTCGCTCGGTGCGTTCACCGTGCCGGAGGTGTCGAAATGGACCATCGTCACGGTGGCAGCGCCGGCCGCCATCTGCGCCTTCGAGAGAGCGTAGATCTGCGCTCCGGCGAAGCCGGACCCGGTCCACGGGTAGGCGTTGGTCGTGATGTAGAACCCGTTCGCGTCCGCACCGATGTGCGGGTAGTCACCGAGGTACGGGCCAGGGTTGACGCCGCCCGTGTTCGTTCCGTCGTCCGTGACGTCCAGCTTGTAGATCGTCCAGGCTCCGGTCGGATCCGACGTCTGGCTGACCGCCGTGTCGATGTGGTTCTCGGTTGTGAATGCGCCGTTCGGGAACGTCTCCAGGGTCAGGACGGTCACGAAGAAACGCCCCGTTGCCGCGTCGTAGAGGCAGCTCGGATCGGTCACGAACGGCCCGCGAACGCCCGTCGTCCGGTTGATCGCCGGCGCGTAGCCGTAGAACGAGTTCAGATCGACGGCGTTGTTCACGTCCCGCGGGAACCCGCCGACGATGTTGCCTGCGGTGTTGTCCGGCAGGACGGACTCGCCCGTGGTGGCATCGAAGACGTTGAGGACGTCGTTGACGGCCTCGACCACGTACCCGTTGCCGACGCAGAGGCCCTGGTCCGGCGGCTCGACGGTGAACTGGTTGCCGCCGCGCGCGTATCGCTGCTGGTAGAGGTTCAGGCCCTCGAAGCCGAACTTGAACGTCGGGTCGGACTTGGCCTTCTTGCCGCTGTTCACGGACACCCCGTTGCCCGTGCCGTCTGAGAGGCTCCGGTCAACGATCGAAGCATCGTAGGCGTCGGCGCCTTCTTCGCCGTCGAGCTCACCGGGGAACTCCGCGTAGGTCTGGTCGTCGACACCCGACGGTGTGAAGTCGCCCGTCGTGGGGGACGTCGTGCCCGTCGCCGTGACGCTCGTCGCGACCCCCGGCGAGCCCGCCAGGGCCGTGCTCACGGGCACGGCGAGGGCCACGCTGGCGAGGAGCGCGAGGCTCGACGCAGCGGCGAGATACTGCCTGATTCGCATCGGCGATCCTCCTCGGATTCCGGAAGGTCGGTCTCGCCGTCGCTCGGAACGTCGTCGAGTGACCGTGGCGTGGACGCCGGGCTGGCAGGAAAGCGCAGTCCCGTTGCCTCCTCCCGAGTGGCTGAGTATGCGCCGATCGGACGATGAGTGGACGGACGAGCTTGGTGGGAGCGTGGTTGGCTGACTGGCCGCTACGCCGGCGCCACCTCGACCGGCTCGACCGGCTCGTCCGGTTCGCCCTCGATCGTGACGCGCGGGATCCAGTCGAGGAACCGTGGCATCCACCAGTTCCAGTCACCGAGCAGGGTCATGGAGGCAGGCAGCAGGATGCTTCGGATCAGGGTCGCGTCGAGGAACACGGCGACCGCGAGCCCGACGCCGAGCTGCTGGAGGAAGACGAACGGAAGCGTGACGAACACGGCAAAGACGACGACCATGATCGAGGCCGCGCTGGTGATCGTGCCCGAGGTTGCGGAGATCCCCGTGGCCACCGCGGCACGCGAATCGGCCCCGCGGTCGCGGGCCTCCTTGATCCTGGTAAGGATGAACAGGTGGTAGTCCATCGACAGCCCGAACAGGACGGTGAAGACGAAGAGCGGGACCCAGCTCTCGACGACGCCGCCCGGCACGATCCCGAGGGGTTCGGCAAGCCAGCCATCCTCGAACACGAGGACCAGGACGCCGTATGCGGCCGCCACGGAGAGCAGGTTCAACAGGATCGCCTTGATCGGGATGACGACGGAGTGGAAGGCGACGAGCATCAGCAGGAACGACAGGCCGAGCACGAAGAGGAAGATCTTCGGCATGCCGTCCGCGTAGATCTGGGTCACGTCGACCGAGTACGCCGCGCCGCCGGTGACGTATTGCCGGACGTCCGGGAGGCCGCCGAAGACCGACGGGTCGAGTTCGCTGCGCACCTGCCGGACCAGGTTGCGGTTGGCCTCGTCATTCTGGCCGCCGGCCATAGTGAACGACACCATCGCGACCTTGCCGTCGCGTGACGGCGTGACCTCGACCGGCTCGTTCAACCCGTCGAGCCTCAGACCCTCGACCTTCAGGCGTTCGATGGCGGCTCGTGTTTCCGGCTGGTCCGCCTGTGTCACGACGATCTGGAGCTGGAGCTGGAGTTCGGTGCCTTCCGGCCATTTCTCGGTGAGGAGCTTGGCCCCTGCGACGCCGTCGATCGAGTCGGGGAAGGCGGTGATATCGGTGTTCCCGGTACGAAGCTGGAGGACCGGCCACGCCAGGACGAGCAGGACAGCAACGGACAGGATGGTCATCGGGACGGGGCGGGCCATGACCCAGGTCACCAACCCGCCCCAGAAGCCGCGGCCCTCCTGCCGTGCTGCACGGCGGTCCAGCCAGGCCAAGGCGGATCGGCCCCACCGACTGACCGGGCCCAGTGGCAGGGCCGTGGCCAGCCGCGGGAGCCAGGTCGCCGGGCGACCGAGATTGATCCGGTCGCCCAGGATCGAGAGCATAGCGGGCAGGAAGGTCAGACTGCCGACCACGGAGATGAAGACCACGGAGACCGTCGCGACCGCCATCGAGGTGAAGAACGTGGCCCCGAGGGTCACCAGGCTCGCCAGCGAGATCATCACCGCCATGCCCGAGAAGAAGACGGCCCGCCCGGCCGTGCTGCTCGACACCTCGATCGCTTTGGCCCGGGACCGGCCGGCCCGTCGCTCGACGCGGAAACGGGTGATCATGAACAGCGAGTAGTCCACCGCGACCGCCAGGCCGATGAGCACGAGGATCTGAGTCGCGCTGGGGCTCACCGGGCCGACGATCTGGCTGTAGATGCCAAGGACCCCGAATGCCGCCACGAGCGACGTGACGGCAAGGACGAGCGGCACGATCGACGCCACGATCGCCCCGAACGCGAACAGCAGGATGACGAACGTGAGCGGGATGGTGAGCTTGAGTGAATCATCCAGGCCCGACGCGATCAGCTCGTTGATGTCGTCGTTGATGAACGTGTTGCCGATGACGTGGACGGTGAGCTCGGGATGAGCGGCCCGCGTGGCAGCCACGATCGGAAGGACCGGCTCGAGAAGGACGCGGACCCGATCGGCATCGCCCGGCACGCGAGCCGCGATCCGAACGGTCGTCCCGTCGGCCGAGATGAGCCCGGCCTGCGGTGGCGCCTCGAAGGGATCGACGAGCTGATCGAAGGTCTGCATCGCCGTGCCGTCAATGACGACCGCTGAGCCCCGAAGTCCCGTGGTGAGCTCGCCCACGGTCGACCGGAAGGACGGGTCCGCGGCCGCACCCGGGCCACCGCTGACGACCACGTAGAGCTGCTCGTTCGGGTCGTTCTCACCGCCCGCGTTGAAGACGTCATACGCCTGCGCCGCCTCGAGGTTCTGGTCGTTCGGATTGGCGTTCGCGTCGCCGGTGTCGATGCCGCCCATGTTCATGCTGGCGACTAAGAGACCGATCGTGAGGACGAACCACAGCCCGGCCACTGGCCAGCGGTGGCGCGCGCTCCACATCGCGATCCGGACGGTGGCGGGTTCGTTGGCCATGCCGGACATTGGCGCTGCCTCCCTCCCGGCTATCGCGCGACGCCGGCGACGTCGCCGGGACGACGCGATAAGGCGCTATCGAGCCACCGAGTCTAGCCGCTCGGGCAGTGCCACACGGGCCAGACTTCCCGGGCCCAATGGGTCGCACGAGCGTAATGGCAGCTCCGCCGGCGGGAACGCCGATCGACCCGGCCGGGGTGGTCAGGCGTCGCGAGCGTCACACCAGGCGCGGACGATCGCCGTCAGCTCGGCGCGTTTCGCCTCGACGTCGGCCGGAGAGTCGAAGCGCACGTAGCGGGCGACTTCGCCGCCGCCCTGGAGCAGCGGGTGCTCGCCGGAGATCTCCGCCCCGCGATGGAACATCAGGCTGACATACGCCTTGGCCTGCGGATTGATGCTGGCGATGTTGCCCCTGTAGACGAACGTCGGCGACTGCCACTTGATCGTCTCGGTCACCCGCGGATCGGCCCCGAGGAAGGCCTCCCGGAGGGCCTGCATCGTGGCTTCCTGCGGGTGATCCTTTGCCTGGAGCCAGGCGTCCACGGTCGGATCGGTGGGCATGACACTCCCTCCGCTGCTCGCTACGTCGGCTCGGTCGGGTGGATCTCGGTCCCTGGCTGCGCCAGCGCGGATAACCGCACGGACACGGCCGACATCCACAGGATCGGGGTCCACATCGCCGCCCGCTGGAGAAGGCCGTCGTAGCCGGTCAGCAGCTCGGCTGCGACGATCGGTCCGGAGGCAAGAGCCAGCAGACCGAGAACGAACGAGACGACCTGCCAGGACGTGCCGAATCGTCCGTCGTCGCGGAAGACGGGCGCCGAGAGCATCGCGGCCGCCGGCAGCCCGATCGCGCCAGGCATGCTGAACGTCGAATGCAGCTCCCCGGTCCGGGTCAGGTCAACGCACCCCGCATCGCAAGGGAAGAACCCGACGGTGACCATGCCGAGTCCGGCCAGGACCAGGAAGGCCACGGCGAGCAGCTTCCATGGGCCTCCCCGCAGGACCAGGAAGTAGGCGCCCGCGAAGGCCAGGATCACGACGCCCAGGCCCATGAACCCGGCGACGTTCATCAGGAGCCCATGCGGGGCGTCCACGGCCCCGAGCTCGCTCTGCGTCTGGCTGATGGGATCGTAGCCATCCCACAGTAGACCGAGGAGCGTGACCAGGCCCACGTAGAAGACCGGTCCCATGATGCCGACCACTGCCAGAAAACGCGCAGGTATCGCCTTCGCCCTCCTCATCGAGGATGGTGGCGCCAGGGTCCTATCGTCGGCGGCCCGTCAAGGCAACAGCTGCCTGATGGCGGGCGCTCAGCCATCCGGCGCATCTCGGATTGTCCAGCTCCTTCCGCCTTGTCCGTGGCTGCTACGGTTAGGTTCGAGTACCTCGACTCTCGGAGCCCGACTCGACGTGTCGTCATCACCCGACGATCTCACGACACTGGTGCGCGACCTGATCGCCCCGGCGCTCCGCGATCTCGGGTTTCGAGGATCCGGCCGTACGTTCGTCCTAGCCGACGATCACTCGTGGGCCGTGCTCGGGATCCAGCGATCGACCTCGAACCGCGGGGGTAGTGTCGTCTTCACGGTGAACCTGACCGTGGCCAGGAAGGACGAGTGGGATCGAGGTGGCGAGAGGTGGCCATTCCTCGGCGCGCGTCCCAGCGGGAACAGTCGCTACCCGGTGGGGACGTTCGCGCGTCTTGGGAGCCTCATGCCCAACCACACGGATCACTGGTGGACGATGGGCACGATGCCGCCGCAGCAACTCTCGGCGGAGGTCGTTCGTGCCATCCGCCTGTATGGGATCCCGTGGTTCCGGGCGAACATGATCTGAGCCACGACGCCTTCGGCTCGTGACCGTCCGGGTACGGATCGAGACGTTCGGGATTCTCCGAGGATTGGCACGAGCCCTGTCGCCGGGTCGGGAGGCGGTTGCCCCGCCGGGCGCTCGTAGCGGGCCGTCAACCGGTCCGGGGCCACGATCCTGTGGGAACCGAATCGAGTCGGAGCGCCTTCATCGGGCAACAGTCGACCGCCCGCTGGGCCGCGTGAAGCAGCCCGCGATCGACCGGATCCGGACTGATGATCGGGTAGCGCCACTCGTCGAGGGCGATCACCTCCGGCAGGAAGTCTCCGCAGAGGCCGTAGCCGTCGCAGAGGATCCAGTCCACGCTGAGCCTCGCTTCCATCCTAGGCGGCTCCGACGAGGGCGCCGGTGACGGAGCACCGACCCGTCCGTGCATGAAGGAGGAACTCGTCGCCGAAGACGTCCAGGGCGCTGGCCATGAGCTGGATCGCGCCGTCCGGATGACGACAGGCGCCGCGTCCGGGGATCTGCGAAACCCATCGCTCGATGTCATCGAGCTCGCCGGCATGTGACGAGCCATCCGCGACCCTCTTCGTCGCGTCGCCGATGGCTCGCAACCCGAAGACGCAGGGCCCGCACTGGCCGGCGCTCTCGTCGGCCATGAACGCCATGACCTCGGCGGTCGCGGACACGCCGCAAAGCTCAGTCGGCAGCAGCCCGACGATCCCGCAACCGAATGTCAGGCCACGAGTCCGCATGAGCGCGGGGTCGAGTGGAAGGTCCCAGGCCTCGCTCATCGGGGCCCACGTTCCGAAGTAACCTCCGAGCACGACCGCCCGGATCCGTGCCGGGTCGGCGCCGACGGCGGTTGCGACCTCGCCGATCGTCGTCCCGAGCTCGATCTCCCGAACGCCCTGCTCGCGGACGGCTCCAGTCACCGTGATCAGGGCCGTGCCAGGCGACTTCAGTCGGCCGGCCGATCGGTACCACCGCTCGCCGAACCGGGCGATGAGAGCCGCGTAGGCGAGGCTTTCCACGTTCTGGACGAGCGTCGGACGGCCTGCAACGCCGCGCTCGGAGACGCGCGGAGGCGTCGTCGTCGGCCGAGCGTCACCGCTGTTGATGTGATGGACGACCGCGGACGCCTCGCCGGCGACGTAGCCGATCGGCGCCTTCACCAGGCGGGTCGGACGACGGATCTCACCGCTCCGCTCCCCGAGCGCCCTGCCGATGGCTGCCACGGCCGCATGGTGCTCCTGGCCGATGTAGAAGACGATCTCGTCGGCGCCGACCGCCTCCGCGGCCAGGATCGCGCCGTCGATCACGAGGTGGGGTCGGTTGGCCATCAGGACCCGATCCTTGAAGCTCGCCACCTCGCCTTCGGCACCGTTCGCGACGACCACGGCACGGCCCTGGCTTCGTTCGGCCAGCGCCCGCCACTTGCGCCCGACCGGAAAGCCGGCGCCGCCCCGGCCGAGGAGGCCGCAAGCCTCGATGGTCGAGATGAGATCGCCGTTATCGTCGGCGCCTGGCAGCGGGCCGAGCCTCGCGAGGTGAGCGTCATGGCGCTCCGGGCCGCCACCCAGCGGTGGGCCGGCCAGCAGGCGCTGGGCTGTCTGGTGCGTTCTCAAAGGTTGCTCCGCTCGATGGTCGCGATCGAGATGCCCGTCGCCGCCGATGCGCGACCTCGCGCGTGGCGAGCACGCCGACAGAGCGGCGACCGACACGAACCGAAGGTCTCACATTGATGAGGCCCGGACAGGGGGAAAGGTTTCTCGCAGGGACGCATACGGATGGCCCATGACGCGGCCTCGGGTCCTTGGGCGATCGATGTCGGGGAGCCGAGTCTCGATCGCACCCTCGCGGGCTCCAACGCCGTCTCGTCTCCCGCGCCCATACAATGCGGCCATGCCAGCTGCGCACGGTGGTCGCCACCCGCAGGATCGCCTGACGGCCCTCGCAGACGGCGCCCGCGCGGTTCTCGACGAGAACTGGTTGGGATCGTCGACGCTGCCCTCCCGGGCGCTCTATCCGCACCAGTGGAATTGGGACTCGGCGTTCATCGCGATCGGACGCTCCTGGTATGACCAGGCCCGCGCGCAACAGGAGCTGGAGACCCTGTTCAAGGGCCAGTGGGCCAATGGCAAGGTCCCGCAGATCGTCTTCAATCCGAGCGTCCCCGACGACGCCTACTTCCCCGGACCGACGTTCTGGCAGACATCGGTCCGTTCGAAGGACGCACCGCGCCATCTCGAAACCTCCGGCATCACGCAGCCGCCGATCCACGCGCGTGCCGCGCTGGAGATGCACCGTCACGCTCGCGACAAGGAGTCGTCGGTCGCCTTCCTGCGGTGGCTCTACCCGCGGCTCGTCGCCGAGCACGCCTATCTGGCCCGCGATCGCGACCCGACCGGCATCGGTCTCGCGTCGGTGGTCCACCCGTGGGAGTCGGGCCTGGACAACTCGCCGGTCTGGGACCGCGACCTCACCAGGCTCGAGATCCCGCCCGGGGCAATACCGCCCTATCAACGCCAGGACCTGGCGCACGCCAATCCGGCCGACCGCCCCACGAACGCGGCCTACGACCGATTCGTGTACCTCGCCGTCCGCTACCGCGATTCGGGCTACGACGAGCGAACGCTGCTCGATCGCGTGCCCTTCACGATCGCCGGTCCCTTGTTCAACGCCATCTACCTCTGGTCCACGCACGCTCTCGTCGAGCTCGCGGACGTCGTCGGTGCCGACCCTGCGCCGCATCGAGAAGCCGCGGATCGGATCCACGCGGCACTCCTGACGCACCTCTGGGACGCCGCCGCACAGCGTTTCGCAACCATCGACGTGCGCACCGGGGAGCGCGGCGTGGAGGACACGATCGTTGCGTTCGCCCCCCTCGTCGATCCGGACCTCCCGCGAGATCAGCGCGCCGCCATCCTGGCCACGCTGCATTCGAAATGCTTCCACCCGGACGGGCAGGGTGCGTTCGTCGTGCCCAGCTACGACCTCCTGGGCGAAGCCTTCGACCGACGTCGCTATTGGCGGGGCCCGATCTGGATCAACACGAACTGGCTGCTCTGGTCGGGGCTCCACCTGCACGGACACGACAGCGAGACCGACGACATCCTCGTCAGCAGCCTCCGGCTGGTCGAAGGCTCGGGGTACCGCGAGTACTTCGACCCGATCGAGGGGACCGGATACGGGAGCGACGGATTCGGATGGACCGCGGCGCTTACGCTCGACTTCATCGAGCGCCATCGGGGTGCTTCACGGACCCACTTGATCGAGCGGCTGGCCGCGACCTAGGCTGGACGACCCGGGCACGGTCCAGGCTTACGGGGAGGAGACCTTCCCTACGACTGCCACGCGCTCGACTGCGCGCGGTCCCAGCCATGCTCGCTGAGCCTGGCGGGCAAGGCCGGCGGGATACGTGACGCAGCCGGAGACGACGGCTGCCGAGGTACCCTCGTTCCGTCGCGGCCGGCAGTGCCACCCAACGTCGCCTTGAGGAAGGACGGCGACGACGGCCAACGGCTGCCCGTAGCGGAGAGCCGGCATGCGTCCGTTCCGTTTCATCGCCGACGCGTCGCGGATCGTCGACGCCAGGACGCTTGCCGAGGACGCCCGCCGTGCTGAATCGATCGGTTACAGCGTGCTCGTACTGGGCGACCACCTCCTCGAGCAGCTCGCGCCAGTCCCCGCGCTGGCGACGATCGCGTCTGCCACCGAGCGGCTGAGGATCGGGACGTTCGTCCTCAACAACGACCTGCGTCATCCGGCGGTGCTCGCGCAGGATCTCGCGAGCCTCGACGTCCTGAGTGGCGGGCGGCTCGAGATCGGCATCGGCGCGGGGTGGAACAAGGACGAGTACGAGGCCATCGGCCTGGGCTTCGACCCGCCGCTCGCGAGGATCGAGCGGATGGCGGCCGCCGTTGCGATCCTCAAGGGGCTGTTCGCCGAGGAGCCGTTCACCTTCCGCGACGAGCACTACGCGATCACGGCGCTCGACGGGCAGCCCAAGCCCGTGCAGCGCCCGCATCCGCCGTTCCTGATCGGAGGCGGTGGGCGGCGGATCCTCACGATCGCGGCCCAGGAGGCGGACATCGTGGGGCTCGCTCCGCGGGCCGTGGCCGACGGGGCGGTCGCGATCGCCGATTGCCTCACGGCCGGGGTCGCGGAGCGCATCGCGTGGATCCGCCATGCCGCCGGCGACCGCTTCGAGGACCTGGAGCTCAATGTCTACCCGGCCGTCGGTCGGATGATCGTCACTGACCACGCTCGGCGTGAGGCGACCGTGCTGGCTGAGCGGCTGGCCAGTCGGTACGGCGCCGACGTGGGACCGAACGATCTGCTCGAGTCGCCCTATGTCTTCATCGGATCCGTCGATGGCATGGTCGAGAAGTTCCGTGGGATACGGGACCGGTTCGGCATCAGCTCGCTGACGACCTTCGACCTCGACGAGCTCGCCCCGGTCGTCGAGCGACTAGCCGGCTCGTAGACGGCGCCACGAGGGCTCCGGCGCGGGCTCCGGCCGGCCCCGGCCGAGCACGTCCGCAGGCGCGGCGGCCCTCATCGGCCTGTGCTCACCGCCCTCGGACCGGGCCGCCCCGCCAGTCCGCAGCCCCCGTGCCGCTCATCCCGCGCGCGGTCGCCCCACGAGAGGCCGCCGTTTCATGACCGAGTCGACCACCGCCCCGATCCTCCCGCCCACGCTGCCGGATCTGCTGTCGCGCGCGATCGCCGCGGAGGGCTCGGCCCCGTTCCTTGGCGTGCGCAGCTCGACGGCGCGCGAGCAGTCGCTGACCTTCGAGGAGTTCGGGCTCGCCGGAGGTCCCGGGCGATCGGCGTTTCGGACGCGCCGCGGGTTGGCCACGGTTTGCCCCCCAGGCGGCATGATGTAGCGGTCCCGGTCCTCGCCGTGTCCCTGGAGGCCCGCCAGAATGGCTCGACTGCAAGCCAAGAGCTTCGCGTCCCCCGACGACGTCCGGACGCTCCCGAAGGTCCGCTTCGAGACCGTCGGGCTCGACGACGCGACGGTCGGGCACTGTCGGTTCGACCCGGGGTGGCGCTGGTCGACCGATGTCGGGCCGATGGTCGGGACCACGTCGTGCCCGATCCGCCATCTCGGCTACTCGATGTCCGGGGCCGTGCGGGTCGTCATGGAAGACGGGCAGACGCTCGATATCGGCCCCGATACGGTCTTCGATGTCCCGCCCGGTCACGACAAGTGGGTGGTCGGCGACGAGCCGTGGGTGACCATCGAGTGGGGCGCCAGCGGGCGCGCCCTCGGGGCCGCCCTCCACGAGACCGACGCGCGTTCCCTCGCGACGGTCGTGTTCACGGATATCGTCGATTCGACCACCAGGCTCGGGCAGCTCGGTGACGCACGGTGGCGAGAGCTGCTCGCGACCCACAACGCCCGTCTCCGCGAGGCGTTGAACGTCTACCGCGGCCGGGAGATCAAGACGACCGGCGACGGCTTCCTGGCCGTCTTCGACAGCCCGACGCGGGCCGTCCAGTGCGCTGCCGAGATGAGCCGCTCGGCCCGGTCGATCGGCATGGAGATCCGCATCGGCGTGCACACGGGCGAGGTCGAGCTCGTGGGCGACGACGTGGGTGGCATCGCGGTCCACGTGGCGGCGCGGATCCTCGCGCTGGCGGGCCCGAACGAGGTGCTCGTCTCGTCGACGACGTTCGGCCTGCTCGAAGGCTCCGGCCTGGATCTCGAAGATGCCGGGGCGCACGAGCTGAAGGGTCTTTCTGGGCCGCGACAGGTCTTCCGGCTCGTCGTCTCACCGACCTCCTAGCGGGTATCGCCCACGCCATGACGATCGACGCTGACGTGATCATCGAGGGCGGCACGATCGTGGACGGGACCGGCGAGCCCGGCTTCGGAGGATCCGTCGCCGTAGTCGGCGACCGGCTGCTCGTGCTGCGGGATGGCGCGATCGATGATCACCCGCGCGACCGCGACGCCCCGGCGGTGCGGGCCCGCCGGCGGATCGACGCGCACGGCCTCGTCGTCGCGCCCGGCTTCATCGACCTCCACAGCCACGGCGGTCTGATCATGCTCGCGGAGCCGCTCAACGAGCCGAAGGTCCGCCAGGGCGTGACGACCGAGCTCATCGGCGTGGACGGCAACGCCTATGCCCCGTTCCCATCGCGCCAGGACCTGCTGGACTACGTCGTCCTGAACGGCGGGCTCGATGGCCGGCCGGACATCGCCTACGACTGGGCGACGGTCGCCGAGTACATCGGGCGCTACGACCGGCGCACCTCGGTGAACGTCGCGTACGTCGTCGGGAACTCCGCCCTCCGGATCGCCTCGGTGGGCTGGGACGAGGTCGAGGCGGATGCCGCCTCGATGGCCGACCAGCGGTCGCGACTCCGCGAGGCCGTCGAGGAGGGCGCCTTCGGTCTGTCGACGGGTCTCGACTACCCGCCCGGGTCCTACGCGACGACCGACGAGATCGTCGAGCTCGCCGGCGAGGCCGCCCGGCTCGGCGGGATCTACCACACCCATGTCCGGTATCCGCTCGGCGACGGGTTCCTCGATCCGTACCGGGAGGCGATCGAGATCGGACGACGATCGGGCGCCCCCGTCCACATCACCCACTTCTACCACCGGCCGACGTTCCCGGGCCCGCCGGAGGTGATGCTTGCGCTCGTCGACGATGCACGCGCGACGGGCCTTGACGTCACCTTCGACCTCTATCCGTCCGAGTGGGCCAGCACCCGGCTGCTCATCATGCTGCCCCCCTGGATCCAGGCCGGCGGGCTGGGCCCGCTTCGCGAGCGCCTGGCGGATCGGGCGGTGCGGACCCGAGTCCGCGAGGAATCCGGGGCCCGGGGGCGCCTGTTCGCGGGCGACCGGTCGTGGGCGGAGGTGAGGCTCGGTTACTTCGCGCGCCCGGAGAACGCGGAATGGGAGGGCCGGACGCTCGGCGAGTACCTCGCCGCGACGGGCCTGGACCCCGTGGACGCCATCTGCGAGCTGCTGATCGCGGAGGACCTCCGGATCAACCAGGTCACCCCCGGGCCGCATCGGGCCGGGATCGAGCGCTTCATCCGGCATCCGCAGGCGATGATCGCCACGGACGGCGTGATGATCGGGGCGAAGCCGGCGCCACGGACCTACGGGACGTACCCGCGCATCCTCGGCGAGCTCGTCCGCGACGAGCGCTGGCTGGGCCTCGAGGAAGCCGTCCGCAAGATGACCGGAGCGTCGGCGTCCCGGCTCGGTCTCGCCGACCGAGGCGTGATCGCCGATGGCCTCAAGGCGGATCTCGTCGTGTTCGACCCGGCCCGCGTGCGCGCGCTGGCCACCTATGAGGAACCGCGACGTTTCCCGGAGGGCATCCCCTACGTGCTCGTGAACGGGGTGCTCGTGGTCGACGGTGGCGAGCACACCGGCGCCACGCCCGGTCGGGCCCTGCGGCGGGGACGCCTCGACTGATCCGGCTCGGGGCGTCGCGACGCTGAGCGCGGGTTGACACGCTGCGCCGCCCGACGGCACCCTTGCCCGACTGCCACGGACGCGGGCATCGAGGGTGGCGGAGGCGCGCAAGCAGCGGCGCCAGGAGGGACGGCGTGATCGAGCTCGGCGCGAATCGGTACGGCAAGCGGGCGATCCGGCTCGTCAAGCTCGCCCGCGATCCGGGCGGCCATCAGATCCGCGACCTCACCGTGGACGTCGCGCTCGAGGGGGACTTCGCGACCGCGCACACGGCCGGCGACAACACGTCGGTGATCGCGACCGACACGATGAAGAACACCGTCTATGCCCTGGCGGCGGAGCACCTGACCGGCGCGATCGAGTCGTTCGGGACGGTTCTCGCAACCCACTTCCTGGAGTACCCCCAGGTCCGACGGGCGACGATCGGCCTCCGCGAGCACCGCTGGGCGCCGATCGTCGGCGCCGGCCGTCCGGCACCAGACGCGTTCCGGCGTGCCGGCGACGCCACTCGGACCGCGAGCGTCGCCGCCGCCCGTGACGTCACGGTCGTCGAGTCGGGCCTCGAGGATCTCATCGTCATGAAGACGGCGAGATCCAGCTTCTCCGACTTCCCCCGCGACCGCTACACGACCCTCGCCGACCGGCGCGACCGGATCATGGCGACGAAGATCACGGCGGTGTGGCGCCACGCCGCGCCAGACGCCGACTGGGACGCCAGCCACGAGGCGGTCTCCAGGACGCTGCTCGAGGTATTCGCGGAGCACCAGAGCGAATCGGTCCAGCACTCGATCTGGGTCATGGGCAACGCCATGCTGGAGCGCCACGCCGGGCTCGACGAGGTCCGGATGACGCTGCCGAACCTCCACCACTGGCCGGTTGACCTCGAGCCGTTCGGCGAGACGAACCGCGACGAGATCTTCGTTGCCACGACGGAGCCCCACGGCCTGATCGAAGCTACGGTCCGTCGGTCGGATCCATGACCCGGCTCGCGCCTGGGGTCGAGGTCTCGGGCCCGACGGTCGCCGGGCAGGAGCGCATCCTCTCGCCGGCCGCGGTGAGCTTCCTCGCGGATCTCGAGCGCCGGTTCCGCGACGAGCGGCTCGCGCTGCTGCGGCGGCGGACGGATCGGCACACGGCGATCGCGGCAGGCCGGATGCCCGATTTCCTCCCCGAGACGGCCGAGCGGCGCGCGGACGACTGGCACGTCGCGCCCGCGCCGACGGACCTCGACGACCGGCGGGTCGAGATCACCGGCCCGGCCGAGCCGAAGATGATGGTCAACGCCCTCAACTCGGGCGCCCGGGTGTTCATGGCCGATTTCGAGGACGCGCTCAGCCCGACCTGGTCGAACATCGTCGGCGGCCAGCTCGCCGTGCAGGAGGCGGTTCGCCGCACGCTCGGCTTCGACACGCCCGAGAAGGCATATCGGCTGAACGAGCGGACGGCAACGCTGCTCATCCGGCCGCGCGGCTGGCACCTGGTGGAGCGCCACCTGATCGTCGACGGCACGCCGATGTCGGCCAGCCTGTTCGACGCTGGCCTCTTCCTGTTCCACAACGCGGCCGAGGGGCTAAGCCGCGGCTCTGGCCCGTACCTCTACCTGCCGAAGCTCGAGAGCCACCTCGAGGCGCGCCTGTGGAACGATGTGTTCGTCCATGCGCAGGCCGCCGTCGGCGTCCCGCGCGGCAGCGTCCGCGCGACCGTCCTCATCGAGACGATCCTGGCGGCGTTCGAGATGGACGAGATCCTGTTCGAGCTGCGGGAGCACGCGGCCGGTCTGAACGCTGGTCGCTTGGACTACATCTTCAGCCTCATCAAGCGGTTCTCCGACCAGCCGCGGTTCGTCCTGCCCGACCGGGGGCAGGTCACGATGGCGGTCCCGTTCATGCGGGCCTACACCCGCCTCCTCGTCGCCACGTGCCACCGCCGGGGCGCCCACGCGATCGGCGGAATGTCGGCGTTCATCCCGAACCGCCGCGAGCCCGAGGTCACCGCGAGCGCCCTCGCCCGGGTGCGGGAGGACAAGGAGCGCGAGGCGGGCGACGGATTCGACGGTACGTGGGTCGCTCACCCGGACCTCGTCCCGATCGCCGGCGAGGTGTTCGAACGGGTGCTCGGGGCGCGGCCACACCAGAAGGAGGCGCCCGGCGTGGGCGGTACGGAGGCGGCCGCCCTGCTCGACGTGACCGTGCCCGGCGGTCGCGTGACCGAGGCCGGCGTCCGCCAGAACGTCAACGTCGCGATCCGCTACCTCGACGCGTGGCTGCGGGGCAACGGCGCGGCGGCCATCGACAACCTCATGGAGGACACGGCGACCGCGGAGATCTCCCGCTCCCAGCTGTGGCAGTGGCGCCATCACGCGACGCCACTCGATGGCGACGCGGCGTTCACCGCGGACCGCTACCGACGGATCCGGGACGAGGAGCTTGCACGCATCGGTCGCACGACGGGTCGGGTGGCCGAGGCCGCCGACCTCCTCGACACGCTCGTCCTCTCGAACGACTTCGCCGAGTTCCTGACCCTTGGGGCATACGGCCACCTCGAGTGATCGAGGCACAGCGCGGCGACGGTCGGGCAGCGTTCGCGATGCACCGTCGATCCCCCGATCGACGCGACTCGGTGGCCAGGCGTAGGCTCGCTGAGTGGCTCAACAGCCCGGTCGGCCGATGCGAGAATCGCGGGGTATGGGACGCCAGCCGGGTGCTTTGACCCTCAGCGAGCACGACCGGCGGGTGCTCGCCGTGTGGGCCGCCGACTGTGCCGAGCGGACCCTGCCGTTGTTCGAAGCGCAGGCCCCGGGCGATGCTCGCCCTCGGGATGCCATCGAAGGCCTCCGAGCCTTCGCTCGTGGCGAGATGCGGATCGGACCCGCCCGCGCCCTGTCGGCCGCCGCGCACGCGGCGGCCCGCGAGG
>Ga0210334_10916858_pt1 | contig 26531 bp, 21 predicted proteins | sample S306metaT_FD_164440 | JGI IMG/M metagenome (GOLD analysis project Ga0210334, IMG submission 164440) | Metatranscriptome of estuarine sediment microbial communities from the Columbia River estuary, Oregon, United States - S.306 (Metagenome... | ecosystem: Environmental > Aquatic > Marine >... | reverse complement strand
GGCATCTCGTCGAACATCCTGATGCCAAGGATACCTTGGATGGTATCGTGCGGTGGTGGGGAGACCCAGTCGATCGCACCGCTCACGTCGAGGTGGTTCGCCGCAGCCTGGATGAACTCACGCAACGCGGGTGGGTATCGGTCAGGATGGGCAAGTCCGGTACCTGTTTCTATGGATTGAATAAAGACCGTCTGGATGAAGTGAAGCGGCATCTCCATGGCTAATGTGCTTGCGATTCATTCCGTCGGGACGTCACTGGTGACGTACTTGCGCAATACGTATTCCAGCGAACTGCGTGCGGCGCATCCCTGCGAGTTCAAACTCTTCGCCAGCGCGGAAATGGGAAGTACGGAAGAACGGGGTACAACACTCTCCCTCTATCTCTATCGCATCACGATGAACGAACATGTGCGCAACGTACGGAGTACGAATGACTTGGTCAGGGTTGACGCGCCGATGTCGGTGGATCTGCATTTCTTGCTGACGGTGTGGGCCGACAATGCCCTAGCCGAACAGACGATCCTGGCCTGGGCGATGCGTCAGCTGCACCAACGTCCAGTCCTCGACCGATCAACGCTCTCGCCGGAAGGAGGTTGGGACCCGAGTGATATCGTCCACATCATTCCCGCGGAACTGAGCCACGAAGACTTGATGCGCATCTGGGATGCATTGGAACCATCGTATCGGCTGAGCCTGTCCTATAGTGCGCGTGTGGTACGGATCGATCCGGATGCTGTTCCTGGCGGTCTTCCCGTTGTGGCTAGGAATTTTACGATGACCGGACCGGAGACCTCCCGATGATCGTTGAGAGTCTCACCAGGCGAGTCCTTGCTGCGCTACGCGTAGTGGACGGCGTCACCGGACAGCCGATCCTCTCGCCGCTGTCGGTGAGCGGAGCAGGGACTGCATGGGTGCGCAATCGGCGGGGGGTGTACGTGTTGATGGAGATGCCGGGCCTGGAGTTGCATCAGGATGCCCTGTCGAATCCTCCCTCTTCTCCATCGATTGGCAGTCTGAACACGGTCGTAGAGGTCCGTGATATGGGGACAACCTATCTGCGACGCCGGCAAACCCTTCGGCTTCCCCGTGATCCTGATCCTGCTCATGCCGGAGATGGCCGTTCGGTCTTTCAGCCCATCGAGAGCCGGATGTATCTGAGTCCATCGGCTCCGATCTCTTCTGCATGGGCGGTCATTCGGGCGACCGTTGTTCGTGAGGGGGACGGGCAAGGCTTGGGAGGCGCATTGATCCGTGTGCTGCGCACAAGCGACGGACAGGTGCTAGCGCGCGGGCTGTCCGATGCGCGAGGGGAAGTCTTGGTTGCGGTGCCTGGCATTCCCGTGACGACCTGGGAGGTTTCTTCTGGGCCCGTGATGGGGACCGAAGTGGATGTCCAGGTTGAGGTAGTGGTGGATCCCACCGCCGGGAGCGTGCCGGATCCGGACGAGCTCGAAGCGAATCGAGGGATCCTGCCGAACAGGCAGAGAGCGATGAAGTTGGCATCAGGACGAACAGAGGTGTGCCTAGTGGCTGTCGCGATTCCCTAGAGGGTGCGCAGTCGGAATGGGAAAGGAGGAGCATCGTGCCAGAATATCTAGCCCCAGGAGTTTATGTTGAAGAAACGAGCTTTCGAGCCAAATCCATTGAGGGGGTCGGCACCAGCACAACCGGATTTGTTGGCCCGGCGCGCAAGGGTCCTGTGGGAGGTACCCCGGAGCTACTTACCAGCTTCGGTGATTTAGAGCGAATTTACGGCGGGCTGGACAACCTGGAATACGGCACCAACTTCCTCGCGCATTCAGTCCGGACCTATTTCGACAATGGCGGATCGCGCCTCTATGTGGCGCGTGTCGCCAATAGCGGGGGAGGGACGGCCAATTCTCCAGATATCGTGACCAATGCAGATGCCACCCGTCGCGCGCGCTGCGTGGCGAGGTTCCCCGGACAGGCGGGAAATGGCCGAGTCACCGTCCGGCTGCAAACCGCGCCGGCCACCAAGCGCACCATGAATGCCGCCCCCTCTGGATCGATGGTCCGATCCGGTTCCGGTGCGGGGACGGTGTTTCACATCAAGCAGAATGGCGCGTGGGTGGACTCGTCGGCGAATACGCTGGACCTGAGCGGCTTAGCCGACACGGCGGCTCCCAACGGCACCGCCGATTTCCTCAGCCTTTCGGTCGCGGCTGTGGATGGCGATGGGCATGCGACCGGATTCGACGATCTCGGGTTCGACCGTACACATCCGCGCTGGATCGGGAACGTCTTTTCGGCGACGCCCTCCCGACGGAGCGATGCGCTGGAGCAGTGGTTGGCGGTCGAAATCGGTTCGGCGGTGACCGCCTTCGATCTGCGTGCCGGACTCTTCGGCAGCGGCGATGTCTGGTCCCAGGCGTTGACGAACGGCAGTGACGGCACCGCTCCGAACCAGGCTGCCTATGAGGCGGCTCTGAAAGAATTCGAGAAGCTCGAAGATATTTCGATTGTCGCGGCTCCGGGTTCTTCGGCTTATTCCGACGCGCAAGGCATCCTGGGCGCGTTGATCAGCCATGCGGAGCGTGCTCGGGCCTATCGCATTGCGGTGTTGGACACGCCGGACGGCAAGGCGGTCTCGGAAGCGCGGGAGATCAGGGGGCGCGTCGATTCCAAGTATGCCGCTCTGTACTACCCCTGGGTAGTGGTCAGCAATCCCTTGGCCCGCGCCGGAGATGCCAGCATAGCGCGCGAACTTGCGTTGCCGCCGTCCGGATTTGTCTGCGGCGTCTATGCGCGCAACGATGTCGAACGGGGTGTCCACAAGGCTCCGGCAAACGAAGTGGTCCGTGACGCCTTGCGCTTTGAGCGAGATGTGAACTTTGCGGAACAGGAAGTGCTCAATCCACTCGGTGTCAATTGTCTGCGGTATCTCAGCGGGCGTGGCTATCGGGTGTGGGGAGCGCGGACGGTGAGCTCCGATCCTGAGTGGAAGTACGTCAATGTCCGCCGATACATGAATTACCTTGAGGCCTCCATCGATCGGGGGACGCAATGGGCGGTGTTCGAACCGAACGGCGAGCGGCTCTGGGCCAATGTCCGTGAGACAGTCTCGGCGTTTCTCTACAACGAGTGGGTGAACGGCGCGTTATTGGGCGCATCCGCGAAAGAAGCCTTCTTTGTCCGGTGCGACCGCAGCACGATGACGCAGAATGACTTGGATAACGGCCGTTTGATCTGTCTAGTCGGCGTGGCCGTGTTGAAGCCGGCGGAGTTTGTGATCTTCCGCATCGGCCAAAAGACTGCTGACGAGCGGAACTAATCGGGAGGAGGATTCATCATGGCAGCACGCACGACCCCCTACGGGGCATTCAATTTTATTGTGAACATCGATGGACAGGAAGCCTTCGGCGGCTTTTCCGATGTGTCCGGTTTGAGCACGGATATCACGGTAGCTGAGTATCGGAATGGCAACGAGAAAGAAAATCATGTCCGCAAAGTGCCGGGGATGCACAAGGTGTCCGACGTAACCTTGAAGCGAGGCATCGTCAATTCCACCGACTTGTGGGCCTGGGTGAATGAGGTCCGGCATAACGGGCCATCCGCCAAACGGACCGTGGTGATCACCATGTTGGATGAGGCGCGCAATCCTGTCATGGCCTGGTCGCTGTCCCGGGTATTCCCAATGAAGTATGCCGGCCCGACTCTGGCCGCGAAGGGTGGGGGGGATGTGGCGATGGAGGAACTGGTGTTATCGGTCGAGGGATTAGAGTTTGAACAGGTCGCATAGCCAAGCGCGATGAACAGCATTCAGTTTGAAGAACAGCCTCCCGTTGTCGCTGTCGATCCCAATCGGGCGGACATCGCCTGTTTTGTCGGCTTTGTCGCCAGGCGGGAGGGAGCCGCGTTGCCGCGATTCATTCGTGAGTGGATGAACGAATACGGATGGACTGCTACCCAGCTCGGGCGGCTGGGGTTCGATCCTGAAACATTGGACGACGTCCCGGTTCCGATCGACTCGTGGGAACTCTTCAATCGGTTGTTCTGCTGGGATCGCCGTACGACCGCATCGAGCGGGATCACATATCTTGGCGCCGCAGTGCGGTCGTTTTTTTCCCAAGGGGGCCGCAAATGTTATGTCGTGCGCGTGGGTAATCCATGGGACTACGGCCTCTCTCAGGCTGCCCGTCTGGCGCGGATCGATGAGCTGATTCCAGGATGGGCAACCGGACAAGTCAGGTGCACCCCGCTCGTCCGCACGAGTTGGCAAGGAGTCGGACACCTCTTTGGATTGCCTGAGGTCTCCTATCTGTGTCTGCCGGACCTCGCCGACGCCTTTGCCGTTGGTCCGGACCCGGTCACGGTGCCCGAGTTGCCTCACTTGCCGGAGCAGTTTGTCGAATGCGGCACTGAACCGGCAGATCCGGTGGCGGGAGATCCAGTGCGATGGGCCAGTGCCCCACGATGCGATGCAGCTGCCGCACGAGAATGGGCCACGGCGGTGAATCTTTTAGGCAGCATGCTGGCCCGACGCCGGCGAGAGGTGCAGCTCGTGGCGGCGTTCCCGCTGCCGAAAGCAGGGACGGAACTCGAACGGGATTGTCACGGCTGGTTGAGCCGTCAGGGCGACGGCGTTCTCGACGCCGGATTGACGGAATCCGTTCGACCCGGAGTGGCGAGCGCGTTTGTTCAACTTGCGTTTCCCTGGGTGCGGACATCCGCATCCAATACGCTTCCCGAGCGGTTGGAAAGTCCGGACGGAGTGTTGGTCGGCGTGCTGGCCAGAAACGCGCTCATGCGGGGAGGTTTCCACAGCGCCGCCGGGCTGCCGCTCGTCGAGGTCACGGATGTGTGGCCGGGATGGGGGGCGGAACAGCTCGAACGTCCGGCCAGCCGCGCGGGTGAGCAGGGCACGCGTCGGCGGTCGATGGCGGAGCGCGTATCGATCCTTGGCCGGACACCGCAGGGATTTGCGTTGCTGTCCGACGTCACGACCAGTCTCGATGAAGGATATCGGCCCGCCTGCGTGAATCGCCTCGTCACGGCTCTGGTACGGGCGGCCCGTCGTGTCGGCGAAGACCTGGTGTTTGAGTCGTCCGGAGAAGTGTTGTGGGGCGTGATCCGGGAGCGGCTGCAACGGCTGCTGACCGGGCTGTTTCAAGACGGGGCGCTACGCGGCGCCACGCCGGCTGAGGCATTTCAGGTGCGGTGCGATCGCAGCACGATGAGTCAGAATGACCTGGATGCCGGGCGTGTGATCGTGACGGTGCAGTTTCAGGCGTCATTGCCGATCGAACGGATCACGGTTGCGCTGGGGCTGCACGAGGGCGGCCAGGTGTTCGTCTTGTCCCCCGACGGCGGGCTCGCGTGAGCTGGCGGCAGGATTTGTCGGCGAAGGATTCAAGCGAGGCGATTCGGCCATGAATGGCATGCAGGATCCCATCAGCCCGTTTCGTTTTCAGATTTCCTTTTCTGAGGAACCTCTCGGGGGCAGTGGCGCCTCCGCACTATCCTCGCTGGACGGGGGATTCGCTGAATGTACGGGATTGGAAGCGACGATGGAGCCGTTCGTCATTCGAGAAGGAGGGCGCAATTACGGCGCGGCGCAGCGGGTTGGGTCCGTGACCTTCGCGACCGTCGTATTGCGGCGCGGTATCCTCCGCAGTCAGCACCTCTGGCATTGGTTCTCTATGGTGACCCAAGGGGGCGCCTCTGCGCATCGGCTGTCGCTGGCCATTGTCATGCTTGATCACGCCGGGACTCCCGCCGTGACGTGGGTGTTGCGCCACGCGATGCCGGTGAAATTCAAAACGGCGGATCTGAATGCGAAGGCGTCGGAAGTCGGAATCGAAGAACTGCATGTGGCCCATGAAGGGCTTGAGTTGGTGTCGTAACCGGAAGGCCATGCCACGATGAGCGACGCACAGCGAGTACAGAAAGCCATCTTTACCCCACAAAGCGGGCCTCGGCAGGGGCAGGCGATCACGGTGCATTTCAACCCGACGTCGCTACGACTCTCAATTGCCAATACCTTGGGGGCCAGCGGCGAATCGGGCGATACCAAACAATATGTCACGGGGAGTTCCGCCACACTGACGATGGAACTCACCTTTGACACGACGGATGTGGGGACGGATGTGCGTGGAGCGACGCAACAGATCGCCTCGTTCATGGAACCGGATGAACAGCGCATTCCAGCCATTGTGCGGTTTGAGTGGGGCACGTTCGTCTTTCAGGGGATGGTGCAGTCCTACCAGGAGACGATCGATTTCTTCTCGCCTTCCGGTGTCCCCCTGCGGGCCAAGGTGAACCTGGGCATGGTTCGGCAGGAAGCCGTGTTTGCCGAGGATGGGGCCGGTTCCGGAGCCGGTGAGGGAGGCGCGGCCGAGGCGGTATTGTCTCTCTCCGCGAGTGCCGGCGTAACAGGGATCTCAGCCATGGCCGGTGTCGGAGATGTCGGACGGGGATTAGGCGCTGCGAACGGATTGGAGACCTTGCGATTTACGAGCGGGCCGATCTCATTGGGAGCATCCGTTTCACTGGGAGGTCCTGCGGCCTTCGCTTCCGGCGGGGCCGGATTGGGGATAGGCATCAGCGGTGGTGCTGGGATCGGCCTAAGCGGCGGGATCGAAGCGTCAGGCGGAGTCGGAGCCGGCGTTGGAGTATCACTCGGCGGTGGTGCATCGGCAGGTCTATCGGGAGGCATCGGTGTCGGCGCAGGAGGAACCATCGGGGGATCGGCCTCCGCGGGCGTCTCCGCGACCCAAGGCGCTTTCGCGGGATTGCGCACGACGTCGTCAAGCGGGTCCGTGCCTCCCACCCTGAATACCCGTTCTTTGCTTCCACGTGCCGACTCGGTGGGGTTGGCGACTGATCATGGCGCACAGTTTGGGGTCGGAGGCCGGGCGAAGGTGGAAGGCTCCGCCAGTTTGAGCGCGGATGTCGGGGTACATGCCAGTTTGGCGTCCAAGATTCGGTTTGATGAGAGGTAGCCCATGGCAGTCGTGATTGACGAAGTGATTGCCGACGTGCAGCCGGAACCCACGACGGCGGAGAGCCCTCCGCAAGCGACCGGTATTCGGCCGCCACGGCCTGATGTGGCAGGTGACCTGCGCCGTGTGGCTGCACGGGCGGCACGGATTCACGTCGATTAGCAGGGTGTTGAAGCGTCCTGAACGATGAGGAGTCTCTCCGGCAATGAGTGAACATCCCATCAGCCCCAGCGCAGTCTATAGCGCGAGGCCGACGGTCCAGATCGATCAGCAGTCGTATGCGAAAGTGTCAGAGCTGCTGATCGGGATGGAGGTCACTGAGCAGGAGGGCGGCCTCTCGACGTTGCAACTACGATTGAGCAACGTGGCAAGCGATCCGAGCGGAGGCGCGTCGTTCGCATTCGAGGACGGGGCCATTATGACGCTGGGCAAGTCCATCAAGGTTTATGCCGGGCCCGTTTCGTCGCCGATGGAAATCTTTCGAGGCATGATCACGGGGTTGGAAGCGGAGTTTCGCGAAGAGGGGCCGCCGGAATTGATCGTCCTAGCCGAGGATGCGGGGCAGCAGGCGCGCATGGCACGCCGCACCAAGACATACGATGAGATGTCGATCGCGGATCTGGCTCGGGAGGTGGCCGGCCGTCTGGGGCTTCAACCGGTGGTGACTGGCCTGACGGATCGGATCGGGACCTGGGTGCAGCTCAATGAAAGCGATCTGGCGTTTCTCCGTCGGGTGATGGAGCGCTACGATGGCGATGTACAGGTGGTCGGCAATGAATTGCATGTGTCGCCGCGTCAGGACGTGCAGCGGGGGACCGTGGAGTTGCGCCTATACGGCCAACTCCGCAGTGTTCGTGTACTGGCTGATCTGGCCCATCAGACGAACAAGGTCACGGTCGCCGGGTGGGATGTCGCGCAAGGAGCTCGACTCACCGCAGAAAGCACCGGCTCGCATCGCGGGCCAGGGGAAGGGTCGACTGGGGCTGCCATATTGGAGCAGGCGTCGATCGATCGAACACAGCACATCGGACATCTGGCGGTGCGCACGCAGGACGAAGCCCAAGCGGTCGCGGACAGTGGATTCGATCAACGAGCCCGGCGGTTCGTCTGTTTGGAGGGCACGGCGGAAGGCAATCCTGAGATCCGGGTCGGCACGCATGTGACGGTCACCGGAATCGGGCCGCGCTTCAGCAATACCTATTACATTACGCGGGCGAGTCATCGCTACGACTTGGAAGTCGGCTACCGTACGCAGTTCGAAGCTGAATGCGCCTATTGGGGAGGTCGGTCATGATGGTCGGGAATCGATTCGAGATACCGGCTGGAGTATGGACCGCGAGCTATCTGGCGGAAGTGGTATCGGTGGAGGATCCCGACCGGTTGACGAGGGTGCAGATCCGCCTGCTCAACTGTGACGGGCTCAACGATCAGGACGCGCCGGTGTGGGCGCGCGTGGCCGTGTCATTTGCAGGCGGCAACAGGGGGGCATTTTTTCTGCCGGATGTCGGGGACGAAGTGCTGGTCGTGTTTCTGAACGGCGATCCTCGTTTCCCCATGGTGGTGGGTGGATTATGGAACGGCCACGATCAGGCACCGGATTCCTTACCGGGTGATCGCGTCGATCGCTGGACCATCACAGGAAAGGCCGGCACGAAGATCTCTATCGTCGAGGAGCGGAGCGGCGAGGAAAAGATCGTGTTCGAAACGCCTGCGGGAGTGAAGGGGACATTGACCGACGAGGCTGGGGGAAAGATCAAGTTGGAGGCCGCAGGCAATACCGTCACGATGGAGACGAGCGGTGTCACGGTCCAGGCCTCGGCCAAGGTGACGGTACAGGCCAGTCAGGTCGAAGTCAGCGCGGGCATGGTGAAGGTCAATGCCGGGATGTCCCAATTTTCCGGCGTGGTCCAATGCGACACGCTGATTACGAACTCAGTCGTGTCAGCATCGTATACCCCGGGGGCTGGCAACATATGGTAGCGCACGAGGTCAGTCTCCAAGGCGTGGGCGGGGCGACCGCTGCGGGTCCGGTGATTCTGGAGCGGACGGAACAGGACTTTCTGCCCGCCGTGCTGGATCGGCTGTCCCTGGAGCAGGGGTTGTCGGATGTTCTCAAGTCAGTGGCCAGAAATCGCGACACCAACGGTGTCTTGAAGCTGTTTCAACCGGTTCATCGTACGTTTCACCTGGCCCTGTTGGACGCCTCCTGTCTGACCTTCGGCCGGCCGCGGCTGGATCCAAAAAAGATCGTCGGCGCCGGTCTGGTTGTCCGGCGCCTCTCCACGAGCGGCAAGGGCGGGGAAACGCGCGAAGCCTGGATGCAGGAGAACCGGCTCTTCCGAGGCTGGGTGCCGTTGCCCAATGCGGAACAGGAATTGCGCGATCCCGATCCGGCCTTCCGCCGTCCCGAGCTGTCGGCCGGGCATCGTGAGATCAACCGCCTGCTGGCCATCCAAGCCGGGCATGGCGCGACGCTCCAGGAGCGGGAGGCACCGTTGTTTATCGCCCATCCGGAGATCTGCAACGCGACCGGGCGGACGCTTCTCTACGGGCTGATCCCAGTGACCAGTTCGGAGATGACGGAAGCGCCGTCATTTCCATCCTTCACGGAACAGGATTTGGAAGGGCACCTGCATCGCTATTTGACGGCCGGCGGGCCGCGCCCTTTTCCCTTGGTCGGGTCTACCCTGAGTGCATTGGACCCTGCAAACGCGGCATTGGCCGACTTTATGACGTTGCTCAAACAATTGGCGATCGAGTTCGACGCTTTCGGGGAGACGCCGGCGGCCCGATCTCTGTTTGCCGGTCTCAATGGCATTCTGCTTGCCAGGGAACAGGGCTCGATCAAGGCGGGAGATTTTCTGAAGGCTGCCTCTGCGGTATTGTTGGAGCGGGATCTGTCCGGCGCGGACGCCTCACAGAGGATGCCGGTCGAGTGGCCTGCGATGAGTGCGACGCAGGCCTCGACTTTGGGGAAGCTGGTGATCGGGACGATGCAAACCCGTCTCGCGCAAGTCGGCGGCGGGCAAGGGCGGTTCGGAGAGGAAGGACGCCGGTATCGGCTCCGAGCCTTTGTGCGGGTGAAACAGGATGACCGCTGTCCGCCGGAAACCGTGTGGAGCGAGTATAGCGAACCCTTCACGATTGCTCCCTGGTACGACAACAACGGTGCTCCGCCGGTGCAGATTGCCTTGCCGGACGTCACGAAGGATTTTCTCAAGAAGATGAAACCCAACGTGGCGTTTGCCGTACCGGAGGGGTTGTTTAATCTGTTGCAGTGCGATCCCAAGACCATGGCCGATGGGAAAAAGGTCACTCCGTCTCCGAAGCTGGGTATCCGGTGGCTCTGCAGCTTCAGTCTTCCCTTGATCACGATTTGCGCCTTCATCGTGCTGAATATATTTTTGCAGCTGTTCAACATCATTTTTCAGTGGCTGTTGTACATCAAGATCTGTATCCCGATTCCAGGGAGGAAATCATGACCCAGGCAACGCTCCCGCAACCCTCTCTCGGCTGGCCGCTCCTGCCGCAGCCGGATGCCGAGGGGCGTCTCTCGTTTCCGTCGATGGACGACAGCGTCAGACAGGCGATCCGGGTGATACTCCAAACGAGGCCTGGGGAGCAGTTGATGCGTCCTGACTTCGGCGCGGGGTTGAGCGGGTTCCTGCATGAGCCGAATACGTTGACGACCCGTCGGAGGATCAGAGACTCCGTGTCCGAGTCCCTAGGGCGCTGGGAGGATCGCATCATGCTTGATCGCGTAGATGTCGCCGAGGTGCCGGGTGAACCGTCGCATGTGCGGGTGGTTATCGGTTACCGGTTGAAACGGACGGGTGTCTCGCACCAGCTGGGACTTACCGTCGAGGTTGGAGGCTGACCGATGCCGATTCGTCCTCCAGCTCTCGACGATCGTAGCTATCAGGATTTGGTGGAAGAACTGCTTGCGCGGATCCCCGCGCACACGCCGGAGTGGACGCATCCGCGGCCCGGCGATCCAGGACGGACCCTCATCGAGCTGTTCGCCTGGTTGACCGACACGCTGCTCTACCGGGCCAATCTGATTCCGGAGCGGCAGCGCCTGGCGTTTCTTCGCCTGCTCGGTGTGCCGATGCGGTCCGCAATGCCGGCTCAGGGTCTGGTCAAGGTACAGATCGACGACGATACCATGACGCAGGCCGTGGTGATCCAGGGGCGGGCGGCGATTGAAAAGCCTGTGACCTTCGAGACGCGGACGGAACTGACGGTCTTGCCGGTCACGGCCGAAGCCTTCTACAAACGACCCTTGAACGACGAAGAGCAGAAAGACTTCGCGGCCGTGGTTCCCGGGCTCCAATCGGTCTATCGGTTGGCGTCGTTGCCGACGCCCTACGTGACGACTCCGATCTTCGTGGATGGCGTACCCGATCTGAACGGGTTCGACCTGATGACGCAGACGGTGGATTGCTCGCTCTGGCTGGCGCTCCTTGCACCGAAGGCATCTGCCCGCGAGTTGCAGGCGCCGTTGGTCGAGCAGATCCGTACGACGCTGGGCCGCAACGGGGGCGGCGGCCAGCAATTGCTTTCGATCGGCGTCATGCCCTCGATCGCGGTCCCGGCCTTATTCGACGAGATCGGCCCGCGCGCCCGTATTCCCCACGTGTGGGAGATCGGTACGGTAGATGAGCGCGGCGAGCCGGACTATCTGACTCTGGATGTGGTGGCTGATTCGACGGCCGGTCTGACGCGGTTCGGAGTCGTGCGCGTGGCGCTGCCGGCTGCGTCGCGGATTCGCGTGCCGAGCAACGATGTACGCGCGAACCTCAAGGCCGGAGTGGGCGATGCGCCGCCTCGGCTGGACCAAGCCGATCTGGCCTCTCGTCTGGTCGCGTGGATTCGCATCCGCCCGACGTTGAAGTCGCTGCAACGGCTGGCGTTGAGCTGGGTCGGCATCAATGCCGTGGAGATCGATCAGCGCAAGACCCTCACCAATCGTGTGATCGCCCATAGCACAGGAGCGGCCGATCAGGAATGCCAGTTGCCGGGCCAGTCGGTTGAGGCGGAGTCGCTCGTGATTCAGGTTGAAGAACGCGGGCGCGGATTTCAGCCCTGGCAGCGGATCGAGGACCTGGCCTTGGCGGGACGGGATGCCACGGTCTATCAGCTTGATCGGGAGGCAGGGACGATCCGGTTCGGAGACGGCATGCGAGGACGCATTCCCGAGACCGGCATGCGGATTCGCGTTGCGGTGATGCGGGTGGGAGGCGGGGTGGCGGGGAATCTGCCTCCGGGCAGTCTGACGGCCATCACGGCGCGCGACCTTCGCGGAGCGGTCGTCACGGCTAAATTGAAAGTGTCCCAAACCTTGCCGACGGACGGAGGGGCCGATGCGGAAACGCTGGGAGAAGCGGAGCGGCGTATCCCTGCGCTCTTTCGTCATCGGGATCGGGCGGTGACGGAAAGTGATTATCAGGAGCTGGCGGCACGGACACCCGGTGTGCGAATGGGGCGTGTGGAGGTGCTGCCTAGGTTCAAGCCGCATCAACGGCGCTTCGAGGTTCCTGGTGTCGTGTCGGTGATGGTCATTCCGTTCAAGGAAGGGGCTGGGTTGCCGAATCCCAGGCCGGACCGTCCTTTTCTTGAAGCCGTGCATGGCATGCTCGCCCCCCGGCGTCCGCTTGGGACCGAGCTCTACGTGATCGGGTGCGAGTACGTGCCCTTGGGCGTGAGTGTGGCAATTACGGTGAAGGATGGTTTTACCAGCGGTGGTGCCGCTGAGGTGGTCGCCGGGTCAGGAGGGTTGTCGCGCGAGACCGTGATGGCCGAGGTGCGCGAAGCACTCCGCCGTTCTCTCTGGCCGTTGGCTCCCGGCGGTTCCGATGGAGCCGGGTGGCCGTTGGGACGTCCGGTGCGCGATCGGGAATTGGAAGTAGTCGTGGCCCGGGTACCGGGGGTCAGCGCTGTGGCGCCGATCAATCTGTTCCGACAGCAGGGTAAGGAATGGAGCAAGTTGCCGCGAGCGGTGCCGGAATCGCCGGTACAGGTATCGCTGCAACCCTGGCAGCTGCCGGAGTTATTGAGTGTGGTGGTGGTGGTGGGTGATGAGGCGCCTGATGATCTGCGAGGGGTACCGAATCCCTTTGCGGATCAATCGGGGGTGGCGGTGCCGGTCGTGCCGGATATCTGCTGAGCCGCCTGTCGCCGTATGCGTTTCCGGCTGAGCATTGAGGCTCGCACGAGGCAGAACTGTGGAACGACGTACTCCGGCATACGACTGAAAAGCCAAGGATTTTGAGATGGATGCCAACGGGCTCAAACACTGGTTGCTTGCCGAGGCGCATGAATGGCGGATCGAAGGAGATCCGCCCGCGCTGAGTTATGACGCAGCGCGCCGACGCCTCAGGCTGGCCGGGCGGCGAGTGATCCCCGTTGTCAGCGATGCGGAAGCGGCGGTGGTTGAGGCGCAAGCCTTGTCCCGCTTAGAGTCCGTGCCGGACACGCTGGACCAATTCGGCATGCGTGCATCGTGGGATGCGGCGGCGCAGGCCATAGTTGCGACTGGTGCCAGACCAGGGCGGTTCTCGGTTCTTCCGATCCCGACCGGGCAGGTTCCGTCCGATATCGCGATGGGTTATGACGATGTGTTGTATGTCGCCTTGGGCAACCGCATCCTGTTGCATGACACGCGTAATCGATGGGTGTCGGTGGTACTGGAGTCGGCCGAAGGGACTGCGTGGCGGCTGACGGCGGATCCTTCCGGAGGGGTCTGGGTTCTGGATCGGGTTCGACGCAAGATCGGCCGAGTGATGGGATTGCCGTTCCCGGATCGGCCCTATGCTCCCTACGATCCGGACGTCGTCCGACCCTGTTCCGAGAATCAGCATCCACCGCATCTGTCAGACGCCTCGCAGATCACCTTCGCACCTGACGAACAGCCGGTTGCGCTGGCTTGTCGCGCCGATGGGGTCGTGGCAGTTTTGATCTGGGTGTCCGGTCGAGAGGCCCGAGTCCGATTGCTCGATTCCACAGGATGGCGTGGACCCGCGAGCATGTTGCAAGGTGCCGGCCGTCCGTACAGCGTGGCATGGGTCGGGCTCGATCGCCTGGCTGTGCTCGTGATTGGTGTACCAGGTGAAGCCCTCGTCTATCCTATGCCGACTGAGCCGGCTTCTGGAACATCCGCCTCCATCACAGAGCCGGTCGGAGATCTCTATCCCTTGACGGACTACACCGGCGGGCCGTTTCTCCATACGCTCAACGGTCCGCCGCATTATCCGACCGTGGATGGATCCTCCGGACTGCATGCCCTCTCGCTGCCGTCCTTTGCGACGCAAGGGCAGGCTGCGAATGCGATGCCGATCGACAGCGGGTCCTCACAGACCGTGTGGCATCGGCTCTATCTCGAAGCGGAGATTCCCCCCGATTGTTCGGTCGTGATAGCCGTGGCCGCCAGTGAGGAGGCAGTACCTCCTGAATCCGAAGCAGAGTGGCATCCCCACTATTTCGGGCATTCGACGGAGCGGCAGGGATTTATTCCACAAGGAGCCTGGGTCTCCAGCGCGTCGGAGGTTCCGTTCTATCCCGGCCTGTTGAACTGTCCCTTAGTGCGGGATCGGGCGGGACTTTTCACGGTGCTGATTCAACGCGCCCATCGTCCCGTCACGCAGGTGAAAGGGCGCTATTTCTGGGTGCGTATCGCACTCAACGGCAACGGCCGGACGACGCCGGAAGTGGCGGCGGTGCGAGCCTATGCGTCGCGGTTTTCTTATAGAGACCGGTATCTGCCGGAACTCTATCGTGAGACGGCGTACGGTGATGAAGCAGAGGCTCTGCTTGCACCTGGGCAGCGGGCGACTCCGTCAGATTTTCTCGAGCGTTTTCTCGGCAACATGGAAGGAGTCCTAACCCCCATCGAAGATCGGATTGCGTCGGCCTATCTCCTGACCGATCCGCGAACGACTCCGGACGAAGCGCTGGAGTGGCTCGGGAGTTGGGTCGGGGTGTCGTTCGATCCGGCCTTTCCCAGTGAACGCCGCCGCCGGCTCATTGCATCCGCTCCGGAGCTCTACCGCAAGCGCGGGACGCTGGAGGGCTTCACGCTGGCGCTGGACATTGCCACCGGAGGCGCCGTGACGAGCGGCGAAATCGTCGTGCTGGAGGATTACCGGCTGCGTCGAACCATGGGGACCATTCTAGGCGGCGATTTCGCGGACGAAGAAGATCCGCTCTTGGGCGGCTTGGTGGTCAGCGGGAATTCGTTGGTGGGCGACACGTTGTTTCTCGGCCAGGAAGAACGACGGGAATTTCTGGCCCTATTTGCGTCGGAACTCGACCTGACGGCGCGGGAGGATCTGGCGGTGGAGGCCTTTCTCGATCGCTTGGCTTTTCGGGTGACCGTACTGGTGCATCAGGAGGTCGAGGCTCAAGACCTCGGATTGATAAAACGCGTGGTTGAGTTGGAATCGCCTGCGCATTTGGCGGTCCGGGTGGTTGCGGCGTCGGAGCCATTCCTGGTGGGGGTGGCCTCGCTGGTCGGGGTCGATACATATCTTGGTCCCACGCAGCCGATTCATCCCGTACGCGTTGGACGGTCGCGACTGGGGCGGCGCGATGTGCTGGTGCATAGTCCGAGCCTCGATCCGCGACTGGACACGCTGGCGCACGTTGTGCCGCCGACGGTATCCGATCCTCCTGTCGCCGAAGCGGGCGATCAGCAGACTGTCGGATTCGGCCGGTCGTTTCAGCTGGATGCGCGAGGATCCCGGGCGGCCGATGGCCGCCGCCTCGTTCAGTATGTGTGGGAGTGGTTAGCCTAAACAAAAACCGTGCGACTCATTCAGACGAAAGGAAGAGACTATGGCAATTTTTGAAGCAGGCGTGCCGATTGAGACGGCGGAGAATGCGATTTCAGTGGATGTGACGCCGAACCGCCCGTTGCCGATCGGCCGGCACATCTTTCAGTTGGAAGTCATCGATGATTCGGGCAACCGTTCGGCTCCTGACCGAGTGGAGATCATTGTGCGCGACGAAGACAATCCGACTGCAGTGTTGGATGCGCCGCGTACGGTGCCGTTTGGTCGGCCCTTTCGGCTGAGCGGGCAGCGGTCGTCCGATCCCGCTCCGGGGCAAGTAGCGCGGTTCATTTGGACCTTGGTGGAATAGGAGTCATCTGTGGCAACGTTTGTTCCAGGCCGGCCGATCACAACGGAGCAGCCGTTCATCGACGTAGATGCCGGCTTGTCCGTGGGAACCCATCGGTTTCAGTTGGTGGTCGTGGATGCACAGGGGAATCGGAGCGTCCCGGATGTCCAGACGGTGATCATTTCGCGGCTTCCGGTTACGCCGCCAATCGTCGGCCCGATCGGTCCGGTGATTCCGATCGATCCTGTGACACCGATCAGGCCGGTAAGTCCGATTGAACCGATTCAGCCGATAGGGACGGGTATTCCCACACCGGTGCGCAGTCCGCAGGGGGCCACGAAGCCGCAGGGCCGGAAACGTCCGCGAAGAGGAGGAACGCAATGAGTCTCGAACTCGATCCCCTGGCGAAAGCGCAAGCCCAAGGCGAATCCCAGGATCGTCTCTGGTATGCCACCGGCGTGTTGCTCGATGCCGAGGATTTTCTCGACGAGCAGACCTATCACCGCGGACGTCTGGCCAGGGCCTTGGCTTATCTGTACGGGAGCGGCACGGTCGCGGGATTGCGCGTGGCGTGGGAACCGGCCTTGGCTCCCGGTGTCGATTCTTCGGTGCCGGACGGGCGTCCCGAGCGGATCAAGATAGAACCCGGTCTGGCGATCGACCGGATGGGGCGATTGATTGAATTGCCGCGAACGGTCTGTCTCAGAATCAATCGCTGGTACGAAGCTCAATCCGACGATGATCTGGCTCAAGGGTTCCATGGAACCCCGTTCGACGGTGTGGTGGTCGATATATTCCTGACGTTTGTCGCTTGTGAACGGGGGAAAACTCCGGCTTTTGCCTCAGGGCCTTATGAAGCGTTGGATCCGGTCGTCCCTTCGCGGATACGGGACGGCTATGCTGTGACGCTGGAAATTCGGAAAGAGGACGATCCGCCGGCGCCGGTCAATCAATGGCCGGACCTGTCCGGAATCGCTGATCCGGCAGAACGAGCAGATAGGGTTCGGCAGACAGTATTGGGGGCGTGGCGGGAAGGAACCCAGTGGCAGGAACTCGACGGCACACTGGCGCCGCTGGTGGAGCATGCAACGGGACAGGATACGGCGGCCCTGTTGTTGGCGCGGCTGGTGTTGCCCGCGACGCAGGCTTCAGCCGCAGCCAGGCCGCAGCGGATCAATGGGGCTGCCGTGAATGTGGATAATAACATCCGCCCGATTGTATTTAATCCCGGACGGTGGGCGGGGGAGGAGCGACATGTTTGACACCAGCAAAGGGTCGCGGAGGGAAGTCATCGATCAGGACGAGCGGGAGCGGCTGACAGCGTCGAACACACTTTTCATCGACACGCGCCGCCGCCGGCCCAAGTATTTCGACGGGCGGTTTCTCACCGCGCGGGATCTGACAAGGGACCAAACCTACTTCTTGACGAGACAAGCCGATCTGGGCCGCTCTATCGGAGCGGGCGTCGTCAACGGGCTGATGGTGGAAGAAGGCGGAACCGCGACCTCCCTTCACATTGAGCCGGGGCTCGGCGTGACGCCCAGCGGCGAGCTCGTGTCGGTTCCGGCGCGGTTGACCCTGGACCTGGCGGACATTCCCTCGGCGCAGCGACTGAATGCCGCGCTGGGGTTGAGCCTGCGGCCGCTTGACCCGGCCAGAAGCCGGTCGGGCCTCTTTGTGCTGGCCTTGCGGCCGGTTGAATTCACGGCGAATCCCATTGCCTCCTATCCCACCTCCATCACAGGACCCCGTTCCGTGGAAGATGGCGAGATCATAGAGGCCACGGCGGCCACGTTGATCCCCTTCCCAGACGAAGGAGATGCGGGCGAGTGGAACTTGCGGCGTTCCCGCGTCGCTCATCAAGTATTTGTTGAACGGGCTATGCGCGGATTGCCGGCCGGTGTCCTGCCTCTGGCGATGGTTGCGGTGGACCGCAATATCGTCCAATGGCTCGACCCCTTCCTCGTCCGGCGGGAACTGGGCGTGTGGCAGGGCGAGGTGCTGGGCTTGGGGCTGGGGACCAAATCACTGCGCTATGCACAAGTGCAGCAATATGAAGCGCAATTACAGGATGTCTTGCGAGATCGCGGCACACGCGGGCAACGTTTCGCGGCTGCGGATCACTTTCTGGCGCTGCCCCCGGTGGGCCATCTCCCGCTGGCTGCCATCGATTTAGCCGAGTTTTCGCAGATCTACTTTCCTCCGGAAATCGAGGTTGAGTTGTCCGTGATTCCGGACGACGAGGTGCCGGTCTTGCTGGACGAGAGTCTCACATTGCCGCCGATCGATTTGACGCTCGGCGAGGGTCAACAGGATTCGACGTCGGTGCTTATTCTGGTGCCGGTGGATCGCACCAGGATGGATGAGTTAAAGGCGCGGCTGACGACAGTCCGCCGTTCTTTCAAGGTGGCGGCGCCTGGTCTGGTGGCCAAGCGGTCACCGCTCGAATTGTTGCAGGGGTTGCGGTTGCCGCGTGTGGTGTTGCCGACGGTGCCAGCAGTCAATCTACAAGACTCAGCCTGGCGGGAGGCGGTGCAGTTGGCGGCAGACGCCGGGACTGGATTGCTCTGGTATGTGCGCCGCCGCAATCTCACGATCAGCGCTGAAAGTGCCGGAGTGGCGGTATCTCTCCCTGGAAATGTTCGGCCTGTGCCGCTTCCTCCGGTCGGGGTCATAACCACGCCGGTTCTTGGGGGTGGCCCTACAATTCTTGGAACAGGCCCCATCGCTCCGGTGGTCGCGCCGGTGCGGATGACGGCGCCCAAAAAATCTCGCAGCCGGTCGACACCGCGGAGAAAGGGATGACCGTATGATTGAACGTCTGGCTGAATCTCTGAGGGCCCGGCAACCAGTTCGTCCGATTCAGCGGCCGTTCCCCGGCGAGTCGGTCCTGGGGATCAGTCCGCCGCTTGATCGGACGGTGGATCCTTTGTGGAACCGGCGCGCCCATCTCTACAGCGGGCGCAGTCTCAGCGACACGATCTTGACCGTTGAACAAACCGGTCGTGTCGGTCATCTCACGGCTCTCGGGGCCATGCTCTCAAGCGGGACAGTGCATGGGTTGGATGTGGTCTTGGAGCGGATTGAAGGCGGTGCGATGATCCTGCTCTCTCCCGGTTATGGAGTAACGTCCGCCGGCGAAGATATCGTAGTGGGGACGCCTCAGCGGATTCGCGTACAGGACATCCCCGTGATTGCATCCGGACCGACAATCGGCGATGTGCCGGTGGGGCGCAGACTCGGCGAGCTTTTGGCATCCGGGGCACCGGCGGTGGCCGTGCTTGTGCTCCAGCCGGTCGTTCTTGAACAGGTGGCCGGTGCCGATCCCACGGATACGTGCGAGCAAGATCCGCAGAATTTCGCGTTCGAAGATTGGCAAGTCGTGGACGGGTGCCGACTCGGTTGCGTCTTATGGGAAGACTCGTGGATACCGCGTCCGACGCCAGACGGTCAGTGGCGCAACCGGCTTGCCTACACCCTCTTTGAGTGGGAACAGCGCCACCCTTCGACAGAACCGCCGTGGAGTGCCTTGGGGTTGCCGGTCGCGATGCTTGGAGGGCAAGGGGGGGCGGTGTCGTTTGTAGACAGTGCCGCGGTGGTGCGGATGGGCGGCAAACGTCGGTGGTATCAGGGGCTGTCGGCGAACGCCGGTACGCCGTTCGTGTGGCAGGCTCGATTGCAGCAGTTCGGCGAACAGGTGGCCGAAATGCAGGCGGAGTCGATGTCGATTGAGGCGATCGCGCAAGCTTGCCGCTTTCTTCCGCCGGCCGGACTTCTGCCGAAGGATGCGTTGAGCGTCGGAAGTGTCGCGGGGACGAACAGGCCCTGGACCAATCGCTTCTTCCCCGAGATCTTCACCCTTGACTTGGTGCCGATTCCGATTGAGCAGCTAGATGCGATCGTGACCGCCTGCGCCTCCTTGGCGCCCTTGGACATAACGCGCCCGGAGCGAGTGCGGGTGCTGGTCCCGGTTCCCCAATCGTCGTTCGAGCCGGAGTTGCTGCGTGTGGCGCAGGTGGATCCGGTGTTTCAGGAGACTATCGACCGATTTGTCGAGGTGCGTGGGAAATGGCTGCGTCGCAGGGTCGATCTGCGGGAGATTGCCGGCGCGCTCAATCAGGCGATCACAGGAACGCCGCTCACCTACGCGACTCCTGACCCTGATGCGCTCGAGACGGAAACGATTGCCGCCGATCCGTTGTTGGGGACCGAGGGGCCTCTGGCGCAGCCAGAAGAGAGCTATGGGACGACCATCACGCAACCAGCCACCGGAGCACCGGTTTCTATCGTGAAGGCCTTTGATGCCTTGCGAACCGCGCTGGATACCTCGACGCCATTGAGTGACGCCGAAGTGGCGGAGCTGCCGAAGCGGGGGCTGTCGCCCTTCATCGAGTTTCTCGAGAACAAGATCTTGCGCGCGAACGACACGGTCGATTTCGGATTCTTGCAAGTGCAAACGAATATCTATCGTATCCGCCAGTTGATGTTAGGAAGCGATGCGGCCAGCCGCTTGGTCACGTCGCCGGCGCTTGCTTCGATTGCGCAGGGCGAGAGCGCGGTGGCGACACGCGAGGATCTGTCGAAATTCTTCAAGCAAAGCGGAGGAACCGTTCCCGGAACCGGCCCGGCGCCGGTTCGAGGGTTGGATACGAAAGCGTCCGGAGCGTTCGGTTCGGCGCCGACGGGCGGGACGGCGGCGCGAGGCATGAAGGCGGCGAGTGCGATCCGTAGCGGGTCCGAATTTTCCTCGGTGCTGTCCGGTGTGAACATTCGTTCGGACGTTTCGTCGGGGGCGGGGATTACCATCGGCGGCGCAGGGGCTTTGGAACTGGAGCGGCAACCGACGGTCGCCGAATTGGTGCAAGCGGAGTCCGGCGGAGCGCTGTTGAGGCAGGGAGTCGTTGAAAAGAGGGCGAATGTACAGGATGTAATGGATCAGGCTCCGATCGTCGGCAAGCCGCTCGATTTCCGCACGGTGTCTGTGGCAGAGCGGCTGAAGGAACCTCCGGCTCCTGAAGCCAAGAATTTCGGCGTGGCGTCGAAATTCGACGTAGTGTCGGGCTTGGCGCAGGTCGATCTGAATCTTGATGATGTCAGGATCCCCGGATTCTTGGAGACGCGGAACGGACAGCGGGTGCCGGTGGAGAAGACGGTCCGGGAGATTCGCGACGGCAATCTGGCCGGGCAGATTCTGCAGGGAGTGCACGACCCGGATCCGACGGACGGCGATGAAGGCGCCTTTTTCTCCGCCGGTGTGCGCGCCCTGGACCATACGGTGGCGACGCTGCGAATCGTCGAAGGCCGGATCGCCGGCTATCGCCAGGCGATTGCCCAGTGCCAAACAGCTCTGGCTGCCTTGCGGGCGACAGCGCAGAATCTCGAACAACGGCTGGGCGTGGTGGGCCAGGAATTGGCCGAGGCGCGGCACGATGTGGGCGTGGCCCGTGCTTTGTTGGCTGAAGAAACAGCCCGGGTGCAGGGCATCAACGAACGGCGTGAACGGATTCTTCGCGAGCAGGTGTCGTTCTATGCGTTCGTGCGACCTCGCCACACGACTGCGCTGACGGATGTGCCGGTGCGCTCGTTGAGTCCCGGGCTGATCGAGTCTCCCGTGCCGGCCTGTTTGGCCGGTCATGATGATGTGCCGCAGGAATTGCGCGCGATGGTGGCCTTGTTCCGCCATGCGCCGGTGAAGTGGTTTCCGCGGTTCCCGGGCCTGTTAGAAAAGCTGGACCGCATGGATGTGCTGCGGCGGACCCTTGTGGACGCGAAGACGAACGCGCAGACGCGTGACGTCGCGGTCGAAGGCAGCCGGTCGTTGGCGGCGTTGTCACACGCTTCTGATCGGCTGGGGCAGAGCATCGGCGGGGTCTATGCGGCGCAACAGGCGGTGGTGGCGGAACGGCGGCTTGATCTGGCTCGCTTCGACGCCGGGCTGCTTGCAAGCGCGAGCTGGTCCCAGACCCTGGGACACGCGCGCGAATTGCTGTCTTTGGGCGATGTGCTCGAAGTAGGCCATGGCAAGGCCGAACTGACGAGACAGGCATCGCGAGAGCTTGCCGACATGGCGAATGTGGCGACCTGTCTCTATGCCCAGTTCGGCGCCGTCACCCCAGTCCTGCGATTGCAATGGGCGGAACAGCTGAGCCAGTTCGACGCGCCGGCGAATTTCCGCAATCTGTCGAGCTTGCCGCGTTGGGCTGAAGTGGAACCTCTGGCCCGCCGTTCGATGCAGACGCTGGTGGATTGGCTCTATGGGCGGGTCGATGCGAGAAGCACGCAGGCGGTAGGCCTGATGCACGATTTGATCCGGATGTGTCTTCTGCTGGCCAGCCATGCACCGGTGAATCAAATCATTGCGGGGCATGTCGAAAAGCCGACAACCGTGAAGCCCGGGAGCCGGATTCCGCTGGTGATCAGTTCTACGGCGGTTCGAGTCGGGATGCAGGTCTCACTGTATGCCGGGGCGCTGGTTGTCGCGCAAGGGCTCGTCGAGGATGTCGGGCAGGGGCAGGCGGTTGCCCATGTCCTGCAGACGGCTCAGCCGACGGTGACGCTATCGGCGCAGGCCGTGGCGCATTTCCGCCAGGCGGCCAACACGTTCCGTCTCGCTCGGTGAGGTATGCATGCCGGTCGATGCCACTCGGCGTATCGGGGTTGCGCGGCTCCGGGGAACGTCGGAGCCGCTGATTCGCCGTGGGGCGCTGTTGTTGGAAGACGCGCTCCGCACGGCTTCGCTGCCGGGCACCGAGCATGGTCGGTTGTTGTTGATTCGATCCCTCACTCTTGGAACCATTCGACCGACTCTAAGCGCGGCGACAGTGGCTCATCAACTCGAACAACGGGTTGCCGAGCTGGCGCGTCTTGCCGTGCACGGGGACGATCCACGCGCGTCGGATGCGCCGGCCGTGTACTTTCACGACCGGCTCGATGCCGTGATCACACTGATCCGACGGTTGGCGTGGGAGACATCCAGCGAGAGCGGGGGGGCTTGGTATTGGCGTCAAGCGGTACCGGGCTGGCAGCCTGACTTGATGCCGGAACAGGCCGGGCGGGTGCTTCTTGGCTACTTGCTCAATCTCGATTTGGACTCCCGGTCTTTATCCCAGGCATTTCAGCGCCTCTTCGAAACGGACGGCCTGGATGTGGTGCTGCAGGCGATACGGGAGCAAGATGGACCAGTGCTGCTCCAACGATGCGGGTGGCGGGACTCGGAGCGCGTGGGTGACTCTGCCGCAGGGCAACTCGCTCAGGTCGGGGTCATGCCATTCCCGCGAACATGGCAATTAGCACTGAGCCGGTGGACGGCTCGATGGGGGCCGGCGGATGCCCGATCGCTCTGGCTTGTGGCCTTGGCTGTAAAGAGTTGGCGGCCTGAGACTGCGGGGCCTTCGGCGGTACTCGACGAAGCGAAGGCTTTGTTAGGTACGATTGCCCGCTTCGTTGATGCTCCCCTCGCATCATCTTCATCGCCCCCGGACGAGCAGGCTCTGAGGCAAGCAGTTGGGGAGACTGGGCGAGTTGTTCAGACGGATGAAGCAGCGATTTCTGAAGATACAGTTCAAGACGAACGCTTGTCGGTGTACACCCCGCATGCGGGATTCTGGTTCTTGATCCCGTTGCTCATGCGGGCGGGGCTCGGCCGTGCGATTCAAGACCATCCGGAATGGATCGATACGCAGGTGCCGTGGCATCTGCTGCGTTCGCTTGCGGCTCGGCTCGTGATTCAGCCGCACGATCCTGTGCGGCTGTGGTTGTCGGACCACGAGATCGACGGTTCGCGCATCGAAGAGCCGGAACAGGCCTCAGAGTTGTCGAGTGAAGGCGCGGCCGTTGTGGCTTCGTGGCGTGTCGCAATGCGGCGCTGGTGCCGGCTCCAAGCCAACCTGGGGTTGGCGAATGTCGTCCGACGTCCAGGCTGGGTATCGTGGAATAAGACATATGTGGAGGTGTGGATGCCCTTGAGCGGCGTCGATCTGCGCATCCGCCGAGCGGGCCTTGATCTCGATCCGGGATGGGTACCCTGGCTCGGGCGGGTGATTCGCTTCTACTTTGACGCTGAAAGGAGACCGCATGGGACCGGTTGAATCGCTGGGCGTTGAGGAGCAACGCGCGAACGAGAAGTCCTCGTCTCAGCATGCGGCTCATGAGCCGCATGCTGAACGGCGAGCCGATTCAGCGCCGCGGCCGACGCTGCGCACCCTGGCCTTGTCGGCAGTCGCTTCGTTGGCGCAGGAGAATCCGGCTCTGAATCGAGAGAGTCTGGAATGGCGGTACTTGACGGAACTGCTCAAGCATGTGCCATCCGAAAAGATCCGGTGGAGGCAATCGGTGTTGGCAGCGCTCAAGGAGCCGGCACGTGAGGACCGCCCTCTGGTCCAGCTCGCCGGAGCCTTGTCCTGTACCGTCGCAGAAGTTATGGCGGTGGAGTTGGCCGCTGCGGTAGATGAAGAGCTGATCGTAGGACGCGTGTTGGCATTTCTCCAAGCTCCCATCGGTGGGGCTCGTCCGACCCTGAGCTTGCTCGCGAGCGCGTTCGCCGATCTCGTGGAGCCGGGCCGGCGCACGCTCGATGTGCTGCTCACCGGAGCTGCGATTAGGGGCGGGCTGCTGGTGTTGGGGGGGGACGACAGCCCTGTGCCGGAGCGGGCTGTGTCGGTTCCTCAGGCGATTGGCTTGGCGTTGCGTGGCTATGACGGAATGTGGCCCGGAGCTTCTATCGGCATACCCGCCGAATCCGAGGTGGCGTTGCCTCCGTCCATCCATGAAGCAGCCATGCGATATGCCCAGAGTGTGACTGCCGCACCGCATCAGAGCCTGCTGATCCGGAGCGGATTCCTAGCTGAGGCGAAATCAGCAGCGGGGGCGATGGCGGCGGCCCTGTCTTGCCGCCCGCTGTTTATTGAGACGGAGAAAATCTCCAGTCTTGGGCCCTGGCTCCTGCTCCGCGGGCTGATTCCGGTGTTTGTCATAGAGTTGGTCCCGGGAGAGAGGAAGGGACTGCCTGACATTCCAGGATATGCAGGGCCAGTGTTGGCGGTGACGACATCGGAGGGAAGCGTCGAGCGAGGAGGGCGCGCGATGCCCTGTTGGGTGGTGCCGGTTCCCATCGCGGAAGAACGCCAAGGCTTATGGCATCGGTCGATCGGCGCGAGTGAGACCACTAGGGTCCTGGCGGAATCGCATCGCCATAGCAGCGCGCGAATTCAGATGCTTGGTGCGATGGCGCGACGTGAGGCGGCATTGCAGGGGCGGGCCACGCCGGACATGGCTGATGTGGTGGCCGTCTCGGTCACCGGAGCCGGGACGGGGTTGGAAGTACTGGCACAGCCCCTGCGTGATCCCGTCCCTGACGAAGCCCTGGTGGTGCCGCCCCTGCTGCGGCGTGAGCTGGACGTGCTGGCACGTCGCTGCCGACTGCGCGAGGGGCTTGCCTTGCCGCTCGGAGTGGCGGTCACCACACGGTATCGACCCGGCGTGCGGGGCCTGTTCGTCGGTCCGTCCGGTACCGGGAAGACTCTGGCCGCCGGATGGTTGGCGACCAAATTGGGCTTGCCCCTGTACCGCATCGATCTGGCCTCAGTGACGAGCAAATATATCGGTGAGACCGAGAAGAATCTCGCCCAACTCTTTGCTCAAGCCGAGCGGTCCGATGTGGTCTTGCTGTTCGATGAAGCCGATTCGATTTTCGGCAAGCGCACCGAGATCAAGGACTCCAACGATCGCTTTGCCAACGCTCAAACCAATTATGTCTTGCAGCGAATCGAATCTTACGACGGGATTGTTCTGCTGACGAGCAACAGCCGCAGCCGTTTCGACAGCGCCTTCTCACGTCGACTCGACATGATCATCGAATTTCCCGCGCCGGGGCCGGAAGAGCGGCGGGGGCTGTGGGTGGCGCACTTGGGGACCGAGCATCGGGTGACCCCGTTAGAGTTGAATCGGCTGGCCGCCACGGTCGATCTGGCCGGCGGGCATATCCGCAATGTGGTGCTGACGGCCGCAGTTGTTGCGCAGCACGACGGTCGTTCCATCGGCTTTGCCGATCTTGTGGTGGGGCTCGCCGCCGAATATCGTAAGCTGGGGCGGCAAGTGCCCACGGAGTGGATCACGCCACTGTGAGCGAGGTGCGATGCAGGCCACGCAAACCACGAAACCGAACGAGAAAACGCGCAGCCATTTGAGCACGCAGACGGCTGCTGAGTCTCCGTTTGGTGCGGGGCAAGAGTTCGGCGCATCCGCCGGCATTCCGCTCTTTCTGCAACCCAAGCTGGCGATCAGTCAGCCGGATGATCCGGCAGAAGTAGAAGCTGATCGGATTGCCGATCAGGTCATGCGGATGCCGGCGCCGACGGTGCAGCGGCAGTGTGCGGTCTGTGTTGTAGGGGAAGCACCCTGTCCGAAGTGCGAAGCAGAGGCTCCGGTGACGGTGTCTCGGAAAGCAGAAGGGGC